>Ga0335071_10000066_pt1 | contig 118597 bp, 101 predicted proteins | sample Lox_Sample_15_FD_206724 | JGI IMG/M metagenome (GOLD analysis project Ga0335071, IMG submission 206724) | Soil microbial communities from Loxahatchee National Wildlife Refuge, Florida, United States - Lox_Sample_1.5 | ecosystem: Environmental > Terrestrial > Soil > Wetlands | place: USA... | reverse complement strand
CAGCAGGTCGACTTCTCATGCAAGGTAGCCATGCACGAGAATACAGCAGAGAAAACAGACTTAACTCACTCATCCGCAACCACTAGCCGCGCTCACTTTCAACGGCATTTCCGCCACGCTTGCAGCAGGATACATGGTGCCATCACGCCGTGGACGCCCCGAACACCCAGTGGGGGGGTGTGAGCTCATTGGCATTGGCACCAGACCGGGACAGCCCTGCCGCAGCCCTCGTCGATTGGTGGACCACCGGCTACGTCGAAAGGTTCGACTGCGCGAGGGTCGGCGGCCAGTGGGGCAGCCAGAGCGTCATCCAGGAGACTACCTATGCCGACGCTGCGGGGCTGGCGATTAGCAGTACGGGCGTACCGCACGTCAGCTACGTCGACTATGGTACCCACGGTCCTCTCAAGCACGCATGCTGTAACAGCACCACCTGGGTCAAGGATACGGTCCTGAACGGCAGCATCAGTCTCCTTGGGGGCATTGGCGTTCTGGGTGAATTACCAATTGTCGCCTTCTACGAACCAGGAGCAGGAATCTGCGTCGCGAGTATGTTGCCGCCCGGCGTTGCCGACCAACCGCAGACCACTCGCAACGGATCGCGAGTCTCCAGCATCATTCGGGGCGTGCTTCTCTTGCCGGAAGCTACAACCCACAAGCCACAGGCCGCAAGCCTGCTGGACATCAGCGGCAGGAAGGTGATGGACTTGGAGCCAGGCGCGAATGACGCGCGGGCGCTCGCACCCGGGGTCTACTTCGTGCGTCAGGCGTCGAGCGTGAGGCATCAAGCGTCCAGCGTCAGCAAAGTCGTGCTGACCGAATAGGTCTCGTCTCGGGCAACGATCCGAGATCCCCTGCGGATTCCCGTCATGTCCCGTACCGCTCTGCCCGGCAGCCGCGAACGCGCGAGATTGACTCCTGCTTGTCGCAAGGCTATGCTCACAACAACGACGCCGAGTGCGGCGGGGCAAAGGGAACCCGCCCACAGGTCCTGCAGGCGCCAGTCTGCTTAGGTCATTTCCGTTTGGAGGTGCAGAATGTCCGCTGACTCTGTTCGACGTTCTTTGGCTCGAACCATTTCCTCACACATCCGGGCCGTGCGACCCGTGGCCGTGCTGTTGGCTTTGTGCTGCTGCCTGTCGGCAGCTCACTCACAGTCGTTGGAGAAGACCATCTATCTACCCGACTCGTTCGGCGGACTGACCAGTCCGCAGTGCCTTGTCTACGACTCTGCCAACAACACAATCTACGTCGGTGGCGGGTCCGGCGGCTGCGTGATTGCCATTAACGGTGCAACCAACCAGAAGATTGCTCGCATCCCGGCCGGGGCCAACGTGACGGCCCTCTGCCACAACCCGACCAATAACAGGCTCTACTGCGCGAACTACTCAAGCAACAACGTGACCGTGATTGACGGCGCGACCGACAGCGTCCTTGCGACCGTGGCCGCAGACAGCGCCCCTCGGGCCCTCTGCTACAACTCGACCAATAACAAGGTCTACTGCGCGAATTCCGGCAGCAACAACGTAACCGTGATTGACGGCGCGACCGACAGCGTGCTCGCGACCTTGGCCGCAGGCAACGGACCTACGGCCCTCTGCTACAACTCGACCAATAACCGGGTCTACTGCGCGAACTACGGGTACTCGTCCTACGACTCGACCGTGACCGTCATTAACGGTGCGACCGACAGCGTGATCGCGACCGTGGTCGTAGGCAAGGCTCCCCAGGGCATCTGCTACAACCCGACCAATAACAAGGTCTACACCGCGAACTACGGGAGCAACACGGTGACCGTGATTGGCGGTGCGACCGACAGCGTCCTTGCGACCGTGGCCCTGAGCGGCACGCCGCTTGCCATCTGCTACAACGTCACCGACGACAAGGTCTACTGCTCGTGCAGCGGTTTCGTCAACGGCGCCGTGACTGTGATTAACGGCGCGACCAACGGGATCACCGCGAACGTCACCGTGTCCGGCCGCATGCCGTCAGCCCTCTGCTTCAACTCCGTTGACGACAAGGTCTACTGCGCGAACGCATTCAGCCGCAGCGTGACCGTGATCAGCGGCTCATCCAACAGCGTGGTCACGACCGTGAACGCGGGCAGCGGGCCCTGGGCCTTTGGCTACAACCCGACGAACGACAAGGTCTACTGCGCGAACGACACCACTTCCGACGTGACCGTGATTGCCGGCGCAGCCAACAACGTGCTCGCGACCGTGACCACCGGCGCCAACCCTCGCGCCCTCTGCTACGACCCGACCAATAACAAGGTCTACTGCGCCAGCTACAACAGCACCGGCGTGACCGTCATCAACGGCGCGACGAACGGCGTCATCAAGAACCTGACCGCAACGGGTCAGCCCATGGCCCTCTGCTATAATCCCACCGACAATAAGGTCTATTGCGCGGACAGCTCGGTCAACAAGGTGACGGTGATTAATTGCGCGACCGACAGCGTTGTCGCGACCGTGGCGGCGGACGCCCTGCCCTCGGTGCTGTGCTACAACCCGGCCGACGACAAGGTCTACTGCGGGAACTACTCGGGGAATGACGTGACCGTGATTAACGGCGCGACCAACGCCGTCATCACGACGGTGTCCGGCGATACCCAGGCGTGTGCTCTCTGTTACAACACGAACGATGACAAGGTCTACTGCGCGAGCTGGAACAAGAGCTACGTGAAGGTGATAGACGGCACAACGAACGGCGTCATCGCCACCGATGCCGTAGGCAGCGGTCCCCGCGCCATTTGCTACGACCAGACCAACGACCGGGTCTACAGCGGCAGCTTCTGGAGCAACTACGTGACCGTGATTGACGGCCTGACCGACCAGGTAATCACGACCGTGGGCGCGGGCAGTTACCCCGAGGCCCTATGCTGCAATCCGGCCAAGAACAAGGTCTACTGCGCGAACTACGTCAGCAACGACGTGACCATAATCAGCGGCACGACCAACCAGGTCATCGCGACCGTGGCCGCGGGCACCAAGCCTCAGGCTCTCTGCTACAACCCGCACGGCAACCGGGTCTACTGCGCGAACTCCGGCAGCGACAGCGTGACGGTGATTGACGGCGGGACGAATGCGGTGGTTACCACTATCCGGGTTGACCTCGGTCCTTCGGCCTTAGCCTGGAATCCAGCCCAGAACCGGATGTATGTAGCGAATAGCCAGTGGTCCTCCGTTTCGGTCATACGCGACAGTGGTCCACCTGGACCTGGAGTCGAGGAGCGTGGCAAGCCTCAAGCGTCAAGCCTCAAGCCCCAGGCTACCGTCGTCCGCGGCGTGCTGTTCCTCGCAGGTAGCCCAAGCGCAAGCGCAAGCTCAAGCTGCTTGCTGGACATCAGCGGGCGTAAGCTGATGGACCTTGAGTCAGGCGCGAATGACGTGCGGGCGCTGGCACCCGGGGTCTACTTCGTGCGTCAGGCGTCGAGCGTGAGGCATCAAGCGTCCAGCGTCAGCAAGGTCGTCGTGACCGAATAGGTCTCGCCTTGGGACACGGTCCGAGATCCCCGGCGGATTTCGGTCGTGTCACGTGCGGCTCTGCCCAACAACGGCGAACGCGCGAGATTGACTCCTGCTTGTCGCAAGGCTATGCTCACAACAACGACGCCGAGTGCGGCGGGGCAAAGGGAACCCGCCCACATGTCCTGCAGGCGCCAGTCTGCGTGGGTCACTTCTGCTTGGAGGCACAGAATGTCACCTGACTGTGTTCGACGTTCTTTGGCTCGAACCATTTCCTCACACATCCGGGCCGTGCGACCCGTGGCCGTGCTGTTGGCCACTTGCTGCTGCCTGTCGGCGGCCAGCGGATACTGATGCCGTGGAGTTGACATTCCCGAACGCCAGCTCGCCACGATGATGCCGCGGAGCTCAACAGCGTCCATGTTCTGCCTGCTTGCTGCGCTGGTCGGAGCAGCGGCCGCAGATTCGCTCCACTTCCGGCTTGTCGGCAAGTGGGGCGGTCAGCAACCCGAGGGTGTGGCAGTGCAAGGGGAGTACGCCTACACGGTCGGGACAGGCATCGATGCCGATGGTCTATTTGTAATCTCGGTGGCTAACCCCGCGAATCCGATTGAAGTTGGTCACTCGACTATTACGAACGCCGCACTCCTGGCCGTAGCCGTGAGCGGGAACTATGCCTATGTCGCTGAGGGAAACTCCGGCTTGATGGTCATCTCAGTCGCTGACCCGGCTAACCCGGTCGAGGTCAGTCGCTGCACCACGTGCGCGCCCCTCGCCGTAACCGTCAGCGGCGATCATGCCTACGCAACGAGCGACGTTGAGGGACTGAGGGTCATCTCAATAGCCGACCCGCTGCATCCGGTCGTGGTGGGGCGCTATGAGGAGTTCGGGCCTGGTCACGCGTGGTCGCACACTGAGGTGGTCGGCGACTATGCCTACATCACAGACGCCCGGTACGGCCTGCAAGTCATATCCGTGGCTGACCCGACCCATCCGGTCAAGGCGGGGGAGTACCTTTGCGGTACTGCCCTTAGCGCGGCGGTGAGCGGGAGCTATGCCTATGTCGGGTGCGACAGCAGCTTTCGGGTCGCATCCCTTGCCGACCCGGCGAATCCGGTCGAGGTCGGGCGCTTCGATTCGACAGCGCTGTTTCCACACGGAGTAGCTGTGACCCACGGCTATGCCTTTGTTGCAGCCGGATACGCCGGGTTGTGGGCCATACTGATTTCAGACCCGACGCGTCCGACTCTGGCCGGCTACTACCAAGGCGGTTCCAACGGAAACCCTCTTGCCGCCAGTGGAGACTACGTCTACTTCGGTTCGGACAGTCTGAGGATATTCCAGTTCTACCAGCTCGGCGACCTTGATATCGACAACGACTCGCTCGACGTTACGGCCGACACGCTGCGGCCGCGGAAATGGACTACCGTCCCCGGCGATTCATACCAGTGCGCGCGTGGAGAGTTCGTCCTCGCCAACACCAGCGCGTTCTATAACCCCGACTCCACTGACGGACCAAGCACGTCTCCGGTGGATTCTATCAGGCTTACCTGCTCGCTCACCGGCCCGGGTGGGACTATCGACAGCGTCCTCATTCCGAATCTGCCCACGTCGCTTGCGCAGGGCCAGCCCGTCGTTTGCACGTTGGCCGCGTACGTGCCTGTAGACTTCAAGCTTGGCGACTATATTGGCTCAATCTACATCAGCGGTGAGGACACGGCCAACCTGCAGGTCTATGAGAGCTGCTATGTCCGCGTGAGCAAGCTGGGCGACATCGACGTGGATAACGACTCGCTCGACGTGGTCGCCGATACGCTGCGACTTCCTTCCTCACACAGCGCCGGGCTGGTGCGGGGTATGTTTGTCCTTGCCAACACGAGCGCCTCCTACAACCCGGACACTGCCGACGGGCCGAGTCTGGCCCGGGTTGACTCACTGCGCTACGCCGCCTCGCTCGCCGGCCCGGGAGGAACGCTCGACAGCATCCTCATTAAAGGCTTCCCTGCCTATCTTGCACGAGGGCAGGCGGTGGTCTGCACTTTGGCTGTGCACATGCCGGAAAGCCTGGCTGTCGGTGACTACGCGGGATCGATAGTCATCACGGGCCTTGACTCGGTGCACTACCCGGTAGCCGAGACGGTGCAGGCGGTCGTGAAAAGGGTTGTGGGAGTCCTCGGTGACCTCGATGTAGACAAGGACTCGCTGGGCGTGGCGCATGACACCATGAACCTGCATACCCAGCCGGCCGGGCCGGTCTATCATCCCTACGCCAAGGCCGAGTTCATGCTGGCCAACACCAGCAGTGCGTACAACCCGGACACGACAGATGGGCCGAGCCGGTCACCGCTGAGAGAGGTCAAGGTCGAGATGAGGATGGGAACCGCCAAGGCCGCCAAGAGCGCCAAGGTGCACACACAGGCAGGAACGGCAGACAGCATCTATGTCCTAAATCTGCCGGAATCCCTCGCTGTCGGACAGGCCGTGAAGTGCACGCTGGCGCTGGTCATCCCGGTCGGTGAGGCGCTCGGCAGCCACTCGGGATGGATTGTAGTCAGCGCCCTGGACACGCTCGGCTATCAGGTGCGGGACAGCTTCTTCCTTGTAGTGCGTGGCCCGCAGCCGCGGCAGAACCTTGACTCGCTCCGGGTAGCGCCGATACCATTCAAGCCAAATCAGAACCCGGAGCACGACGCCATCCACTTCCAGGGCCTCAGTGCAGGCGCGAGAGTCATCGTCTACGACGCCTCAGGACAATCGGTCTGGAGCGCGACCGAGTCAGGTGACGGCCAGCTCAAATGGGACGCCAAGGTGGCCAGCGGCATCTACGTGTATCTGGTAGTCTCGGCTGACGGCAAGTCGAGCAAGGTTGGCAAGCTATCAGTCATACGATGAGGAAAGGCCTAATTCCTAAGTCCTAATGACTAATCAATCAGGAAATGCCCAAGGCCCAAGAGCCGGTTGGTCATTGGTGCATTCGGGCTTGATTAGGAATTGGGAATTCGTCATTAGCAATCCGGCTCATGGACATGAGGAGGTAACTTGAAAAGACCATCTGTACTCGCGTTCTTGGTTGCGCCCCTGCTGCTGGTCGGTACGGCTGGGGCCGCCGACTCGCTCAATGTCCGGCTCGTCGCACATTTGATCGCCCCGAACATTGTCTGGGGAGTAGCGGTCAGCGGCGATTACGCGTATCTCGCCTGCACTGGTGATACTGTCGAGCTTCGGGTCGTCTCGGTTGCCGACCCGGCTCATCCGATACAAGTTGGACAGTGGTTGCACAGTGAGCCCTCCGGTTCCGAGGGCAACGGCGTGGTCGTAGAAGGGAACTATGCTTTCCTCTCTGACATGGTGGATGGGCTGTTCGTTATCTCTGTCGCCGACCCTGCCCATCCGGCCGAGGTCGGGCACCTCGCGATGCCGGGCTACAGCAACGGCGTGGCGGTCAGCGGGAACTATGCCTACGTTGCGGATGACACTGACGGGTTACGGGTCGTCTCGATTGCCGACCCGGCGCATCCGGTCGAGGTCGGACACTGCGAAACGACCGGGGCTGCCTCGGGCGTGACGATAGTCGGAAACCTCGCCTATCTTGCGGACGCTGATTCCGGCCTGCGGGTCATTTCAGTCGCCGACCCGGCGCATCCGGTCGAGGTCGGGCGTTGCGAGAGCACGGGCACTGCCGTTGGCGTGGCCGTCAATGGCGAGTATGCCTACGTTCTGGATGACATGCAGCTCAATGGGTGGTTGTGGGTCGTCTCTGTGGCCGACTCTGCCCATCCGGCGTTAGTGGGCGGCGGCTGCATACTGAATGGCGTCCCTAATGAAGCTTGCGCCGTTGGCAACTACGTCTACACCGCTCTATCGCCTCTGGGACTAGAGGTCATTTCCGTCGCTGACCCGGCGCATCCGGTCGAAGCCGGCTACTACGCAGGTTTCTACGGCGGGGCTCCCGGCGTGACCGTCGCCGGCGGGTTCACCTACTTGGCGAATGGGGCTGACGGGTTGAAGGTATACCAGTTCTATGGTGACGGAATTGAAGAGAGTCCCGGGCCTCAAGCTTCAAGCCACAAGCCGTCGCCGACCATCGTGCGCGGGGTGCTGCAGCTAGGAGTAGACAGTAGGCCGAAGACGGGATACAGGGCGGAGCTGCTGAATACCACGGGTCGGAAGGTGCTGGACCTGCGGCCCGGCTCGAACTACGTGCGGGCGCTGGCACCCGGGGTCTACTTCGTGCGTCAGGCGTCGAGCGTGAGGCATCAAGCGTCCAGCGTCAGCAAGGTCGTCCTGACCGAATAGCATCAGGCTCGGGACACGATCCGAATCCGCTGAGGCGGATTGACCGGAGCGGTCCCTGTCGGACAGTGCGGTAATGTCCCTTCGAGGCTGCTCGCGAATGCGGGCAGCCTTGTGTTATGCCTGGATTGCGAGAGAACCCGAATCTGCAGTGGTCAGGCATCCCTGTGAAGCCCAGGTTTGCAGCGTCCGTGACGCGGTGAGTCAGGAGACGTCTTGTTCCCGGCGCGGCGCGCGACTGGCCATCGTGGTAGCACTCGGTCAAAGTGCGCCGATTGCGGCATGCATTGCCGGCCGTCTTGGTCAGCAACTTGCTCCAAGTCATTGTGCGCTAGCCACTTCCGGTAGTAGGGGAGACTTTGCGCAAGCACAATCGTTCCGCAAGATTCAAGAGATTACTCTTCAGCACTAGACCATCCGGTACACCAAGGGATACAATATGTCATCCGCCATTCGGTATTACTGGCGGTAGAAATCAGGATAGTATGGTCCATACGAGCGGACATAGGCTGGGGAGTATGTAGTATCACCATTGCTGTAGTACGCCTCTAGGACATACCTCCGGGTGGCTGGGGGCTAGGCCCGGGGCAGGAACCATCGGGCGTAAGTCAATACCTAGCACCTGGTCTATGAGCAATTCTAGCGGTCATCGTAGCTCCGCTAGTAGCTATCGTAGTATTGCCTCACTCTTCGACTTGCCATGTTGCTGATGGCCAGCTATTATCGATGGCAGTGACCGATGGTCGCTGATAGCCGCGCCGGGGCGAATTTGGGCACGGCTGCGGCCAGCAGGGATAGTGCGAAAGGAGTATCATGCCAGGTAGATTCCGCAGTAATGTCGACCGCCTTGCGGCGTATGAGATCAAGACCGACCCGGAGCGGGTGAAGAAGACCAACGAGGACATGCGCAAGCAGTCACTTGCGCGTCACGCGGACAAGCAGACCGCGCTCAGCGTGTTCGAGCTCAAGGCTAAGGAGGCGATTGACCCGACCGGTGTGCCTTCGCCTTTGTACGTGGCCTATCTCAATTACTGCCGCGAGATATGGAAGAAGTCGAACACCTATGGTGGCGCTGTGTTGAAGAACGAGACCGACGCCATCATCGCCAAGTGGAAGGCGCGCAAGCTGGACGAGGACATCCTCAAGCACCTGCGGTTCGTGCTGATAAACGTGACGGAGTAGGACGGCTTACAGCCATTGAGCTTCGCGCAAGAAATGGCGCGCTTCCACCCTCACCCTTCCCTCCCCCTCAAGGGGGAGGGAAGGGAAGGGAGGGGGCGGAGTGTTACATTGCTTATGCGGAAGTCAGTAGCGACCGACGGCTTGCGGCTGGAGGCACGGACGTGCTCCTGCCCTAGCTTTCTCGGGGAGAAGGGGAGAGGAAGCCGAGGCTGAGGCGAAGTCAGAGGCCGTAGGCGAGAAGTCGGAAGTCCGGACGCCGGACTTTCAACACTTGGTCACGAAGCATGGCGGACGTATCGGCGACGAACTCATGCGGACAGGTGAGGTCAGAGGCCGGAAGCCAGACGTGAGAAGTCGGAGGTTCCGGCTCTGGGGGCTGCCTTTATCTTTCTGATTCCAGGGTGAACTCGGGCAGGCCGAACCAGAATCCGTCCTGCCGGATGTTGTCGATTTCGGCCTGGATAAGGGCAAAGTGGGCCGCTTCCATCGCGGCGAGACGCGTGAAGGTGTCGCGGGTCGGGCCGGGCTCGGCCTGCCGGGCCTGTTCTTCGTAGAAGCTCTGAGCTGAACGTTCAAGGTCGAGAGCGGCTTCGAGCGCGGAGAGTTGATGCTGGCCTCTAGCACCCCTGATTTGCAGAGATTTATCCGATAGCTTCGGGACGAGGCGTTCGATGGCCGATGGCGCGACCGCGACCGGCGGCTCCTTTTCAATCTGCCAGGTTTCAAGCAGGCGCATGTGCTCGAATTCGTCGGTCGCAAGGCGGATGAACATCTGCTTGCCTGAAGGGTCACGGGTCTCCCAGGCGAGTCTTAGATATGCGCGCAGGCTCTGTTTCTCGGCCTCGGTTGCCGTTGCCAGCGCGGCAGAAGTCGCGGTCGGAGTCATACCTTGCCCGAGTGCTGGAATCCGGTCAGCCGGCGAATATGAGCCCGTTCCTCGCGAAGAAGCGCCTCAACCGCGGGCCGGTTGACGGCAGGCACCATGTCTGAGACCTCAAGGTAGAACAGGAGCGTTTCCTTCTCGAAAGCCAAAGCGGTGTTGACCGCCTGTTCCGCAGTCTGCGCGCTCCGAGCCGCGCTGAGTGCCTTGTCTTTGCCGAAGAAGTAGCGAGATTCGGTGGCGGCCCTGAGGTAGAGTGAGACCTCTTCCCAGTTGGCCGGCATTTCACTCGGCTCGACCTTGATTGTCTTGGCGATGTCCACGAACACGCTGATGTGTCTCTTCTCCTGTTCTGCCAGGAGGGAAAACAGTCCCCTCAGGTTCTCGTCCTTTGACTGCGCCACCATTGACCTGTAAAACAGCTCGCCGGCCTTCTCCGTATCTACTGCCATTTCCATTACTTCTGTTGCTGAGTACTTAGCGGGCACTTCTCCTCCTTAAGTCTTCGGGTTAACCTCTTGGACGGTTCCGTACAAGCCGCAGGTTCCATTCAGTCTGAAATCGTATTCCCTGCAGCGGCCCAGTCAAACAGAACGGAGCAGGGCCGAGCCCTGCTCCGTCCATAGTTAGTCGGGCGAACTACTCGCCGTAGACGATGATCTTGTAGGTCGAGATGATGCCCAGGATGCTTGTGACTTCCTGGTCGATGTGGTGGACCTTAGTGATACCGCCGCTTTCCATCGCTTCCTTGAGGCTCGCATCGCCGGTGGCGATGATGCCAAGGATTGATGTGAATGAGGCTTCGCCCTTCTTCGCCGCCGTGCTCGTGGACGGGCCCCAGTAGCTGACTTGGCTCAGCGGGGTCTTGGTGTCCTGGTACAGCGTGCCGCCGCCGCCCATGGCGATGATCGCGCCGCAGCCGGTCATCATGGTTACGCAGAGAGCGGCCAGAACCGTCGTCATTACCAGACGCTTCATGGTACGTACCTCCTGTGTATCGGTCGTTACTTGACTGCTGACCTCAAGTCCCTTGATGCATCATGGAACTTGAAGCACATCAGGAATTTAGCGATGCCCGTCGCGAAGTCAAGCATGTGTTATCCGTCAGTTCAAGGTCAGCGACACGGCGAGAGCCGGGGAAAGCAGGATCCGGCCCTGATGGGCCTTGCGTTTCCTCGCCGGGCTGTTCGGCTCGACTTCGCTCGTTCTTCCGAGCGGGCTGATGCTGCCGGGTCCGGGTCTTGCCTGGACCCGAAGGCTCAGCCGTTTCCTCGGCCGCTCTAGTGGCCGAAGTGGTAGAATATGCCGACGCCGATTGATGGCGGGCTGTAGCTGTGATACCCGGTCCGGTTCATGAAACCGAATGAGGAAGCCTCAAGTTCTGCCCTCACGGAGATTTGGTCGGTCAGCGGCTGGAACACCCCGCCGAATATCTCGGCGCCGCCGGTGGAATACCTGTCGTAGTCCACGAGCGGGTTGTAGGTCAGGAAGCCGAGGCCGACTCCGACATAAGGACGAGCCGGCATGTCGAGTATGTGAATCTGGTTGTCAAGCAGGTAGGTGCCGCGCAGCCCGATCAGCGACCCGTAGTAGAACCAGCTGAAGCTGGCCGACACCCCGAAGTTCTCACTCGTCCAGTACTCGACAGTCGGCACGAGGCCGTAGTTCAGGGCATTGGCGGACAGGCCCAGGGCCAGGTACACGAACGCGAATTACGAAGCTCGAAGCACGAATTCCGAATGAAGCTCGAATGAAGAAGACCGGCCAATTCGGACGTCTGGCTTTGCCGGCATTCAATCGCCATTGGCATCATCGGACAGTGAGGATTTCGGGTTTTGGACTTTCTCTTCCGGTCTTGGTGGCTCCAATGTCGGATTCAGGGTCTCGCCCCGTTCCTTGACTTGGTCTAGTCCCGTTCTATGCTACATGCGTACATGGAAGAGTTGATCAAGCGTTTCCGGACCCAGTTCTGGCAAAAGCAGTACGAAGACATGGAGGCGACCTGGATGGAGATGGTCGAGGCAGGCGTACCTCACGAGCAACTGCTGGAGCTTCTGAACCTGACCGACCGGCAGGTCCCGCGCGAGACGACGGCGCTGATGCTGCAGCTGACGGCCGATTCGCTGCGCGAGCATAAGCGGCACGCGGACGAACTCGTGATTCTGCGCCGGCAGGCGGCAGTGTCGGCTGACGACGCGACTCTGGCTCGCAACATCGCCGCCTGCGTGCAGCGCCTTTACTCGAAAGTGCCGGAGATTGAGCAATTGCTGCACAAGTCCGGACTCGGCTACGGGCAGTCTCTGAAGGAAGCGCTGCCCAGGCTCGACCGGTACCTTGCGTTCCTGCCCGGGACCCGAGTGCTGGACAGCGACCGCGGCCCGGGCCGCGTGAAGAAGCTGGACCTGCTGCTCGACAAGGTGACGGTCGATTTCGACCAGGGGGCCGAACTGGTGTGGGACCTTGGCGCCGCCCAGCGTGCGCTCAGGGTGTGCAAGCCGGACGGGTTCTACGCGTTGCTCGACCGCGACCGCACCAAGTTGCTTGAACTGGTCGGGTCCCGGTCCGGACAGGTGGTAGCGATGCTGCTCCGGGACGCGGGCAGGCCGATGTCGGTCCGCGACTTGCAGGACGGCCTGGCGCAGGTCGTGACCGGCGACGCGTGGGATGGGTTCTGGACGAAGGCGCGTCGCGAGTTGTCCAAGGACCCGCATATCGTCACCCGAACCGTGCCGTCGCGGACTTTCCAATGGGAGGACACACCGGCAAAGGTTCCGGTAAGCGAGCCGGCCAAGGCCGCCAGGCGGCTGAAGCGCGAGGTCGATGCCGGGGCACTGGCCGGGCTGGACCGCGCCGGCGTGCTGGATGCCTATTCGAATCTCGCGACTTTCCCCGAACGCAGGCGCTTCCTCGAGACCTTGCTTGAAACCCGCACCGATGACTGGCAGGAGCTGTTCGGCGCCGTCTTCTCGACCGGGAAGGACGGACGCGCCCGGGCGATCGTCGAGAAGGAGCTTTCCGCAAAGAACCCTCGGCAGTGGCGGGCGTTGCTGGAGAAGATCCTGACCGGGTACCGACAGGAACCGGACGCGTTTCTCTGGCTGGTCGAGCACCATGAGCGGCTGCGTGTCGGCGAGCCGAAGGAGATTGTCACGCGTATCCTCGACCTGCTCGAGTCAGCCGGGTACAAGCCGCATTGGGCCAAGTTCCGCGGCACCCTGGTCGATGCCGAATACCGGTTGGTGCAGTCGGCCGTTGCCCAGATGAGCGAGGCCGAGGCGGAGCGTCTGTTGGGCAGGGTCGGGCGGGCGCGGATTCTCGACGGCTATATCGCGCACGAAATCAACCAGCTGGTCGCCTCCAAGTTCCCGAGCCTCAGCCGGGAGAATGACGACAAGGTGGTCTACACGACCGCCCAGGGTCTGGAGAAGGCGAAGCACGAGTTGCGCCAGCTATCCGAGAAGGAGATACCGAAGGTCGCGGACGAGATTGCAAGGGCGCGGGCACACGGCGACCTGAGCGAGAATTACGAGTACAAGGCCGCGAAGGAGAAGCAGGGACGGCTGATGGTCAAGGCCAAGCGGCTGCGCGAGGAGATCGCCCGGGCAAGGACGGTGGGCAAGGCGGACGTAGATACATCGGAGATCTCGGTCGGCAGCCGCGTGCGGTTCGACAACGGCGCCGGAACAGTGACGGAGTACTCGATTCTCGGTCCGTGGGACGCCGACCCCGACCACGGCGTGATATCCTATCTTTCGCCCTTCGCCCAGATCCTGCTCGGCCGCAAGGTCGGCGACACCATCGAGATGGATGGCCAGCCGTTCCGGATCGCCGCAATCGAGCCCGGCCTGCCGTCCTGACATCGTCAGGAAAGAGAGAATTGAGAATGGTGAATGGTGAAAGCTCTGGTCGTTTTCACTATTCTGAATTCACTCTTCACCATTGCATCCTGAAGGCGGAACCGCCTTCATATTCACCTGAGTCAATCCAGCAGGCGGTGGGGATACTGCGCGCGGGCGGCGTGGCCGTCTTCCCGACGGAGACCGTCTATGGCATCGGCGCCGACATCAGAAACGCGTCAGCGATTGAGCGTGTCTTTTTCATCAAGGGCAGGGACTACTCGCAGCCGCTGATGGCGCACTGCGCTTCGCCCGTCCAGATGCTCGAGTACGTGGCCGAGGTCCCGAACTGGGCACAGCCCCTCATCAGCCGTTTCTGGCCCGGTCCGCTGGCGCTGATATTCCGAGCCACGGATAAGGTGCCGCCGGTCGCCATCAGTCAAGGCCGGACGATTGGTATCAGGATGGTTGGGCATCCGGTCGCGCGCGACCTGATCGAGGAACTCGGTGCGCCCATCGCCGGCACGAGTGCCAACCTGCATGGCGAGCCGGCGACGAGCCGGTTCGTTGACGTCAGCCCGGCAGTGCTCGGACAGGTGGACGTAGCACTGGACTCCGGGTCATGCGGCGAGGACGTCCCCTCCACGGTGCTGGACGTCACCTGCGAGCCGTCGCGAGTTGTCCGCGTCGGGGCAGTCTCAGTTCAAGCCATCGAGGCGGTTATCGGTCGGGTCCAAGTCAGTCCCCAACCCCCAGCCCCTAATCCCTAGCCCCTGTCCTCAGTACCGGTACTCGACCTTGAGGGCCAGGTCGACGCCGTCCTTCTTGAGGCCGATCGCGCCCTGGTAGTTCTGGCTGTGCCACAGCCCCACCGTTAGCGAGACAAACAGGTCACGGAGCGCCTGGACCTCGATCCCGGGGCTGAATCGAATGGTCTTGTCCACCTCTTCAGTCACTGTGTCTGCCAGCGTGTCCCATCCTCGGGTCGGAAACTCGTCGTGCTGGCGCAGGTAGAGTGTGTCTTGAGGATCCTTGTAGCTCTTCCGCAGGTAGTCGCCGCGGTTGTGGTAGCCGCGTCGGGTGTAGTCGCCCCCGATGAGAATCTTCAGCCAGCCGTTGGGCACGACATTGAAGGTGGCACAGAGCTGGTCCGCGTCCGGTCCGAGCGAATGGCCCAGCGGGGTCAGGTAGTTCTCGTACATGATGGAGTGAACGCGGTGGTAGTAGGTAAACGCAGTGATGCGGGTGTATTCGATCCGCGCCTCGACCGGCAGGTTGGGCGCCCAGTAGGCACCGGCCTGCGCTCCGTAGGCGTCAGGGGCGAGCTTCAGAGTGTTGAATTCGTAGTTGTCCAGGAAGAGCTGCCCGTAGACCTTGGTCCGCGGCAGGTAGGCCACGGCGTCGCAGCCCATCAGCAGGTTGGCCCAGTCGGCTGAGTTGGATTCGGACAGGTACACCGGTATCAGCGGGTTGATGAGCCCGCCAAGCTGGGTTGGCTGCAGGCTGTCCCACGAAGACACGACCATCATCGCGCCGCCGAGCGTCACATGGTTGAGCAGCGATACCTCCACACGCTGCGCCGAGAGGAAGCGAGGCGTGGTTCCCCACCGCGACAGGAAGGAGTTGAGACTCAGGAACTTGAAGTTCCGGTACGAGGCGCAGAGTTGGACGTGGTCGAGTGCGGGCGCGGTGTTGTTGAGCATGACCGAGCCGGTGTAGCCCGGACCCCACACGAAATCGTCCCGGCCCAGTTCGAGCCGGACCCACGGCAGCTTGATGGCCAGATAGGCGAGTTCCGCGTCGAAAGTGGCGATATTGCGCCACGGCAGCACGCGCTTGCCAGGAAGGTGCACGCCTGCCGAGTCATACGACAGGGATTCTCCAGGTATGTTCGGGTGATAGAAGGTCAGTTCACCGCGTTCATAGAAGCAGAACTTGTCTGAAGGGCGATTGTCCAGAACCACCGCACCCGACAGTCCTTGCCGGTCCCGGGTCGCAGCCAGGCGGGAAAAGAGGTTGCAGCGTGCCGTGTCACCCGGCGTGTCAGGAACCGGGATGTTGATTGACGAGCGCCTGGCGACTGATCTGTGGAGTTCCCATCCGAACTCGAACTCGAGACGCTTGAGGGCAGCTCGTTGTCCAGGCGCGAGCCGGACGGTCCGGCTTTTGCCAAGCGCCTCATCCACCAGTCTGGCACACTCCCCGCGGGTCCATGGTCTGCTGGTCGATGGCATCGTGCGTATGAGGCCCGACGTCTTGAGCAGGTCGATGTCGTCGTAGAGCCGTGAATCGCTGGGCAGGTTCTCGATGTTATCAGCCGGGCCGTTCAGTTGGATAGGGCCGCGGGACCCACCGTATTCCGAGTCAGGAATCACGCGACCTGACTGCTGTGTTGCCCAGGCAATCGCCACGGCTGCGACAAGGATCAGAAAGAGTCTCGACACGTCTAGTGAATCACACCCAGCCAGTCGCGCAGGACAAACTGGAAACGACCGATGAGTAGGGACATACGCGCCATCACCGTGTAGCCGAACGACGCGCCGAACCCGACCATCAGGTAGACGACGCCGACCTCGGAGGCGAGGCGCAGAGCGCCCTTGTGCTCGCGGGAGAAGAAGAAGTATAAGACGGTGCAGACGACTCCGATGAAGGTGATAAGTGCCCACGCGAAGACGTCCCAGCGGGCGAAGATGCCCGGGGTCAGGAATGTCCCCTGCATCTGCTTGATGATGTTTGTCTGGAAGAACGCCGGTATCGCGACGCCCGAGCCCCAGCCGAGGCCGAAGGCGATGGGGAAGCGAATGAGCCACGAGACGCGCGGGATGAAGCGGGCGAAGTAACAGAGGCCGAGCACGAGCGGGATCAAGAACAAAAGCTTGTTGCCGATAGAGACCTGTGAGAGCGGTTTCAGGAACAGCGGGGTGAAGAGGTCGGGATAGACCGACGTGTACCACGTGAGCGCAATCGAGTAGCCGACCGACACGCCCACGAAGAGATGCTCACAGAACTTGTAGACCGGGTTGTCGCGCCACAGGAAGGAGAAGATGCCGATGGTCAGTAGCGCGGCCAGCCAGGTCAGGATGCTGTGGGAAGGGTGCATTATGACCTCCTCTTGCGGGTCGCGAAGTAGGCGACATTGCCGATGACTACCAGGAGCAGGATGACGACGTGGGCCAGGGACTGTGAATCCATGGCCGCAACTGCGGGCATGTAAGCCTTGGAGTAGCCATTCTTCTGCACGAGCACTTCGTATTCGGCCGCGCCCTTCATGCCCGCGAGCAGTCCGGTGAGCTGACCGGACTGAAGGTACGGATAGGCGTCGGCTGCCGAAACCGCGGTGACGCCGGCCCCGACCCGCATGCCGTAGCGGGCCTGGGCGTAAAGGAGCCAGTCCTGGTAACCGGGAGTGCCGGCGGATATCGCGAATGCGATCGGGATGTCGCGCAGGCGCTGGACTTCCTGCATCATCGGCAGCGAATCGAGCTTGTGGCCGTAGTAATCGACCGGGTAGACACTCTTGATGTTCTCACCCATCCCGAGGATGACGGCGTCAACGCCGGTCTTCCAGCCGAGGTAGACGACGTCCTTGCCATAGACCTTGTTGTACTCCTTGGGGATGGTCTGTACCGCCTGGTCGGCCAGGCCCGAACCTGTCACCCAAAGGCCGCAGAGCAGCACCTTGAGGTCCTTGGCGAAGGCGTGGCGCATTACGGCGACGAGCATCGGGTAGAGCTCGGGCATCGACGCCGGGTCGAAGTCGACCGCTACGAGCACGGTCTTGCCCGCCGGCAGGGAGTCGATAGCGTCAAAGATCGCGCGCGCCCGCGGCCCGGACGTGACCCCGAGACCGAGCGGCTTCACCAGCGGCAGCATCACCAGCACGCCCATGACGATGTAGATGATCCTGCGGTCGATCTTGAGCAGTGACTGGAAGAACTTCATGACTTGCCTCCTCCCAGCCAGCCGCGCTCAATCCCGAGGATGATCTTGAGCGACGTGGCGATGCCGCCCAGCGCGACGCCGAAAAGAATGGCGCGCTTAGCCGCCATGTTGGGCACCGATAGTATCCACTCGGCGATGTCGGGCAGCTTGTGCCAGATGGTGTTGCCGATGGGCACCATGCCCAGCATGACGATGAAAGCCGCGATGAGGAGCAGTGCCGCCTCCCTGGTGCGGGCGCGGAATGCCCGGTACGCGGCGGATGCCATGTAGAACGCGAGGATGGCAAACATCGAGGCGTTGAGCGGCACCAGGATGCTCTGGAAGATGATGTCCTGGAAGACCGAGCCGGGCTTGATGCCCCAGCCGAGGCCGATAACCGTGGTCGCGGCCGCGGCCGTTAGCGTTACGATGGAGTAGAACCAGCCCTGGCGCTTGCGCTGGAGTCTGTCAATGTGGTACATGACGAGGCTGCCGGTGCCGAGGACGAGCGCGAAGGCGGAGATGATGCGGATCCACTTGGTCGTCAGGTCGTAGAACCCGACCGAGACGGGGTGCGGGACGAAGAACTGAATCATCATCACAATGCCCATGATGAGACAGATGGCAAGCGGAATGTTGCGTTTCATCTTCGCCTCCTAACTTACGCTGAAGAACCCGAGGATGCGGCTGAAGAGGGCCAGCGCCGGGGTCTTGGACAGCAGCAGCATCACCGAACCGATGACTACTACCGCTAGGATTATGAGCTTGCCGTAGTCCTGGGCCTTGAGCGAACCTAAGAGCAGGGGTTCACGCGACAGGTAGGCCGAGGCGGCGTAGAGCTCCTCGCCGATGAGGGTGTAATCGCAGGCGGTGATGAAGAACGGCAACTGGAATACCTGGTCGGTTCCGGCAATTTGGATTGCCCCGGTCTGCGCGCCGGTCTCGGCCAGAATCAGGGATTCGGCCCAGAACATGCCGAGGAAGAAGTTCGTCGCCGGCTTCTCACGGACCATCAGGCCGTCCACTGCCGCGGCATAAGCGAACTGCTGGTCGGTGACGAAGAAGACCGAGTCCTGCTTGAACGCGTCCGGACGCCCCGCCTTGGCGTAAGACTCCTTCACCATTTCGCGAGCTACGGTGTAGACAATCGGGTCACGGTTGGGCACGAGCAGGGCCGAGTCGTACTGGGCGACCTTCTTGGCCACCTCGCCGAGGATGTTGAGCGAGGCAATCGTGGCGATGTCGGAGACGCCACCCAGACCCGGCACATAGATAATCGGTCTGCCCATCTCGGTCGCGCGCCCGACCGCCTCTTCGACCGCGTCAAGGCCGGCGATGCGGCGGACAAACAGGTTCTTTCCCTTTCGGGCCGTCTCGATGAAGTAGATGACCAGCACGAAGAAGACGACCATCGCGATGAGGATGTTGATGCGATTGGTGTTGAAGAGCTGGGGCGAGCTGGCGACGGGCGGGGTCGGGTTCGACCAGACCGTGTCCGCTCCCGCGACCGCGGCGACGCGGTAGGTGTATGGAATTCGATCCTTGACCTCTTCGTCAACGTAGCCGGTCTCGCCGGGCTTGTTGGTCGCGATGACCTTGGCGCCGCCCGGTCCGGTTCGCTCGACCAGCCAGGCTTCGGGAGCCGCGCCCGCGCCCGCGCTCCAACTGAGGGTGATTGACTTGCCGGCGTCGTTGGGAGTGTCAGACGCCTTCACCCTGCCCGGCGGAGCAAGGTGCTGAACTGGAGGAGGCGCGGTTGTGTCCGCCGGCGGTGCGGTTAGGGGTGCTGCCAGCAGCAGGATGAGAAAGGGAATCATACGTTGGGAGCCTCCTTAGAGGAAATGACGAATGACAAATGCAAGATTCGGCACTGGATCACTAGACCACTACCTCTTGGCACCTGCACGGTGTGGCGTGGCATTTTGGACAGCCTCTTGAGTACTTGGCGCAGGCAGCCTCAAGATCGACGCCCTCGAGCGTTGCCAGGCTTGACAGCCAGGCGAAGACGTCGGCGAACTCCTCTTCGAGATTGGGGCGGTCGCCCTTGCGCATGGCGCGGGCGAGTTCGCCGGTCTCTTCGACCAGCCAGCGGAACGTGCCATCCCTGCCGCGCCGGCTGTCCTTGTCCAAGTAGATTTCACGGATGAGTCGCTGGAACTCAGTGATGGTCAACGCGTCAGTATGGCCAAAAAGGAGGGGGAGTCAAGGAAGCCAGAGTATGAGGCGACCAAACGAGGGAGAAAGGTCCATAAGCCCATCCCGCCGCAGCGTCCCGTTGACTTGGGCCGGGCGCGGCGTAAGCTGAGACAATACAAACATGCCCCATCACATACCATCAGAGGACGGGCTCATCCGCGTAATCCGACGGACTGCAGGGAGCCGTGGCAGAGTGCAAATCGGCATCGGCGATGATGCGGCTCTGTTGCGGGGCGGGGTCGTTGTGACGACCGATGCCTATGCTGATGGCGTCCACTTCGATCTTTCCTATATGACCTTGCGCCAGGTCGGCGAGCGTTGCGCATGCGGGGCGATTTCGGATGTCGTGGCGATGGCAGCGGAGCCGGAGGCGGTATTCGTCGCTCTCGCCTTGCCGCTCGCACGGCCGCGACGTTTGCCGCGCGGCCGACCGGCGGCGCAGCCGCCGAGCATGGAGGCACAGGTGCGTCAGTTGTACTCCGGTATCGATGGTGTCTGCCGAGCGATGGGGTGCGAGGTGGCAGGTGGCGATATCATAGTTGTAGACCGACTGCTTCTCGCGCTGACAGTGACCGGAAGGGCGCGAAGACCGAAGCTCAGATCAGGCGCAAGAGCGGGGGACGGGCTCTACGTCACCGGGCACTTGGGAAGCGCGGAGGCGGGCCGCATGGTTCTGGCGGACTGCGTCGAGAAACGCACCGAAGAGGCGCTAGTACCGACCGGCGCAAGGCGGCTGGCGAAGAGTGACTGGCGCCTGCCCCTCGTTGCCCGCCACCTGAGGCCGCTGCCGCGACTGGCGGCGATGCGAACGCTCAGGTCGTCCATCCACGGTCTGATCGACACTTCGGATGGCCTTGCGACCGACGCAAGACACATCTGCGAGATGAGCGGCATGAGGATCGTACTTGAGGCAAATACCCTGCCAATGCTGCCGGCCACGAAGAGATTCTGCGCTGGACGCGGGTTCGACCCTATCGATTTCGTGCTGGGAGCCGGAGAGGACTACGAACTGCTTTTCACGTGCCGGAGCGAAGTGCCGGACAGCGTCAGGGGTGTCAAAGTCACGCGGATTGGTACTATCCAGGCCGGCGACGGTTTGTGGATAACCCGGGATGGCAGGACTCTGCCTGTAACGGTCTCGGGATACGACCACATACGCGCTGGCAGACGTGGGAAAACCTGTTCGTAACATGTGGATAACGATGTGGATGAATGGCCGGTGATTGGGACTTGACACCAACTTTCTTGCTGGTGGGGCGAAGGCTGACGACAGAGGCGAGGGCTGGGCGCTATCAAGTTCGATTCTGCAAGTGACCAGATTGCAGTAACTTGCTGAATCATGGGTATTGTATTGGCAGATATTGACTACTAGCTATTGTGTGGTAGTATTCCGCGATTACACTATATGAAGTGTCCCTTTTGCGACGATGACGATGACCGAGTGCTTGATTCGCGGCCCTCGCGTGACGGTGCGGCCGTTCGCAGGAGGCGGGAATGCTCCAAATGCGGCAAGCGCTTCACGACCTACGAGTATGTGGAGAGAACGCCGCTGATGGTCATCAAACGCAACGGAAGTCGGGAGCCCTACGACCGTGGTAAGCTGTTGGCCGGCGTGGTGCTGGCCTGTCGTAAGCGCCCGATCGGCCGCGAGGACATGGATAAGCTGGTGGATGCGGTGGAGGCCAAACTGGGTGAGGACTACCGTCTCGAGGTGCCGTCTCACGAACTGGGCGAACTGGTGCTGGAGCGTCTTTCCGCCCTTGATCCGGTCGCCTACGTGCGCTTCGCGTCGGTCTATCGTCAGTTTGACAGCCCAGAGCATTTTGTCGAGGAATTGAAGAATCTCAAACGATGAAGCACGGACACGCGCAATCAGTCAGGTTCGGGGCAGGCGATGCTGTGGCAGGCGTTCTATCCTCCCGAGTACGGGGCTGCGTGTTTGCGTGCGGTGGCGGAGAGAGTTAGAGCAGAACCCAGAGGAGGAAGAGTGCCAGAAGTGGAAGTGAATGCAGGTCAGGTGCAGGAGGCGGTGAAGCAGGCGGAGCCGGTGGTTGCGTACTTCCGCCACGTCGAGAAGCGGTCCGGTGAGAAGGTCGAGTTCGACCTGAGCAAGATCAGGAGTGCTATCTTCCGGGCCGCGCATTCGGTCGGCGGCGAGGACCGGGACCTGGCCGAGGAGCTGTCGCACAAGGTCTGCACGTACCTGCGCGAGTTGCGCGGCGACCATGTGCCCAAGGTGGAAGAGATACAGGACGCAGTCGAGAAGGTGCTGATAGAGAACGGTCACGCGCGTACCGCGAAGTCGTTCATTCTCTACCGCGAGAAGCGCGCCCGGCAACGCCGCGGGACCAACCGTGAAGGCATCAAGAAGGCGCTGGCCGGCAAGAAGGAAGCGACTGACCTCGCCCTGTTTGTGCAGACGACGGGCGAGACAATCGCGGGCTGGGACCGGAACCGGATTTCGCGGGCGCTGGTCCGAGAAACGAATCTCGATGCGGCCGAGGCCGACAAGATCGCACTCGAGGTCGAGGGAATCGTCATCAATTCCGGTGTCAAAGAGGTGACATCGGCGTTGATTCGTGAGCTTGTGAACTCGAAGTTGGTCGAGCGCGGCCGGATCGAGCACTACAAGCGCCACGCGCGGCTGGGCGTACCGGCGTACGATGTCGAGCGGATGATGCTGTTCAAGAACCGCGAGAACGCCAACGTGCCGCACAACCCCGAGGCGACGAACATGACCATCGCCGAGTGGACGCTCAAGCAGTTCGCGCTATCAATGGTCTTTGACCAAGACGTGGCCGACGCGCACACCCGCGGCGACATCCACCTCCATGACCTTGGGTTCGTGAACCGGCCCTACTGCTCCGGCCAGTCGCTCGAGTACGTGAAGAAATTCGGGCTGTCGCTGCCCAACGCGCTGTCGATGGCGCACCCGGCCAAGCACCCGGAGACCCTGCTCGCGCACATGGTGAAGTTCTCGGCCGCGCTGCAGGGCCACTTCGCGGGCGCGATCGGCTGGGACGCCGTCAACCTGTTCTTCGCGCCGTTTACCGAGGGGATGAACGACCACGACCTGCACCAGCTCGCCCAGATGCTGATATTCGAATACTCGCAGCAGAACGTGGCGCGCGGCGGACAGGCCATCTTCTCGGATATCAACCTGTACTGGGAAGTGCCGGCGCACTTCGAGAACGTCGAGGCCATCGGCCCGGGCGGCGAGTACACCGGCCGGAAGTACGGCAGCTACATGAAGGAGGCGCAGCGGTTCGTCTGGGCGATATTCGACGTGTACAAGGACGGCGACGCCAAGGGTCGGCCGTTCTTCTTCCCGAAGCCGCTTGTGCACATGACCGACCGGTTCTTCAACACCCCGGGTTGGCAGGACTATCTGTGGCACATATCAGATGTGGCCGCGGAGAAGGGGAACACCTATTTCGTCTTCGACCGGGGCAACACCGCGAAGATCAGCGAGTGCTGCCGCCTGTCGTTCAAGCTCGAGAAGTCGGACATATGCGACGCGCAGACCCCGTGGAAGATGCGCTACTGCGCTCTGCAGAACGTCACGTTGAACCTGCCGCGCGCGGCGTACGTCGCGAACCACAACGACCAGAAGCTGTTCGAGCGTCTGCGCCGCGACCTCGAACTCGCGGTCAAGGCGCACGTCCAGAAGAAGGCGTTCATTGAGAAGCTGCTCGCGCTCAAGGACGACGGGCCGCTTGCGCTGCTGACTATGAAGCAGGACGGCGAGGAATACCTGCGGATGAAGCGGGTGACCTACCTCGTCGGCATACTGGGCCTGAACGAACTCGTCCAGTACCATCTCGGCCGCGAGCTGCACGAAGACGACGCCGCATTCCGGTTCGGGCTCAAGGTGATGGCTTTCCTGAACCTCGAGTGCCGCCGCCTCTCGGCTGAGCACAAGATGCGGTTCGTGCTCGAACAGACGCCGGCCGAATCAACCGCGTACCGGATGGCCCGGCTTGACCTTGGCCACTACCGGGACAGTGCCCTGCAGACCGTCAAAGGCAACATCGAGGAAGACTCGGCCTACTACACCAACTCGACCTACTTGAACGTCGGCCACCCGATTGACCCAATCGACCGGGTATACCGCGAGGGCAAGTTCCACGACATGATTGAGGCCGGCGCCCTGACCCACGTCTGGCTGGCTGACGCACGGCCGCCCAAAGAGGCGATTGCCAACTTCGTGCTCAAGACCTATCACCACACGCGCAACGCCCAGGTCGCGTTCTCGCCCGAGTTTACGAGCTGCAAGAACTGCAAGCGGACCAGCCGCGGCTTGAACGACGTTTGCCCGTTCTGCGGCAAGACCGACGTCGACTTCATCACCCGTGTGACCGGCTACTTCTCGCGGGTTTCGAGCTGGAACGCAGGCAAGCGGGCCGAGCTGCTCGACCGGTACAAGGACGGGTTCAAGCCCGTAGGATAGGGATCGAGCAAGAAAGGGATCAAGGGATCGAGTGAAGAACAGAACCGGCTCTATCCCTTTGTCCCTCTATCCCTTCTTCCCTTGAAGCTTCGGGTTCGCGTCAAACCGGGCGCGCACGTTGAGAGAGTGAGCAGGGAGCCGGACGGCTCCCTGCTCGTTTCAGTGACGGCCCGGGCTCAGGAACGCAAGGCCAACGAAGCGGTCGTGAAGGCCGTAGCGAAGGCTCTGCGTGTGCCGAAGTCGAGCGTGCGGATCGTCAGCGGGCTTTCGAGTCGAACCAAAATGCTGGAAGTCCCGGGCTCGGAGAGCTCGGGACTTCCTTATCTTATCGGCTGGTAGCTACAGCGCTTCGGTCAGCAGTTTGAAGTCGGTCGGCTGGAGCTGGTAGTCGATCTTCACGTCAATCGCGAGCTCGTAGCGCTTGGCGAACTCACTCAGCCGGTCGTACCAGTCCGTGGTCAGGAAATCGTGGAGCGCCGGGGCAGCAACAATCCTGAGCTTACGACCGCGCAGCTTGGGCAGCTTGGAGACAATCGCCCGCTCAATCTTCATGGCAATCTCGGAACGCGAACGGACCCGGCCCGAGCCCTTACAGGTCGGGCAGGTTTCCTGCATGGAGTACATCATGCCCGGCCGGGTGCGCTCGCGCGTCATTTCCAGCAGGCCGAACTGGCTCATTCGCGAGAAGTCAGCTTTGGCCCGGTCGTTGGATAGCTGGAGCTTCAGCTCGGCAATTACCTTTTCGGTGTTCCTGGAGTCCTCCATGTCGATGAAATCGAGGACCAGGAGGCCGGCAAGGTCACGCAGTCTTATCTGGCGGGCGATTTCAGCCGCGGCTTCGAGGTTCGTGGCGAGTATCAGCTTCTCCGGGTCCTCTTCCTTGGCTGACCGTCCCGTGTTCACGTCGATTGCCACCATCGCCTCGGTCTGGTCGACGGTGATGAACCCGCCTGACTTGAGCCAGATGCGCTTCTGGAAGATGCGTTCGAGTTCGGCTTCCACCCCGGTCTGCTCGAGCAGCGGCACTTCGCCGCTGTAGAGCTCCACCTTCCGTTTCAGGTGCGGGGCCACGCGGCCCATGTAGTCCAGGATTTCCCGATAGCGGTCCTCGGAGTCGACGATCATCTTCTCGACGTTGGGACCCATGAGGTCGCGCACGAGCTTGACACCGATTTGCGGCTCTTCGTAGAGGAGGGAGGGAGACCGGGCAGTCTCGGCCTTGCGGCAGACTTCGTTCCAGGTGGCCTCAAGCGCCCGGAATTCACCGGCCAGTTCTTCGTTGTTCGCCTCCAGGGCCGCCGTTCGCAGGATGAGCCCGGCGTGCGGCGACTTGAACCGGCGCGCCGCTTCGCGCAGTCGGCTGCGCTCCCGGCGCTCGCCGATGCGGCGCGAGATGCCGACGCGCTGGGCGTTGGGGAAATAGACCAGGTTACGTCCGGGAATTGATACGAACGAAGTCAGGCGCGCGCCCTTTTCGGCAAATGCGTCCTTGACGATCTGCACCAGAATTTCTTCGTTCTCACGCAGCGTGATGGTCCGGGGTTCCGGCTTGGCCCCACCCGGGGCGCCCTCTTCATCACCGAGTTCGTCGAATTCGGGTATTTCAACCAGCGGCAGGAAGCCGTTCTTCCTCAGCCCGATGTTGACGAACGCGCCGCGCAGACCTTTGACGACATTCTCCACGCGGCCTTTGTAAATGCGCCCGACCAGAGCCTGGCTTTCCGCTCGTTCGATGTAAAACTCGACCAACTGGTCGTTCTCAATGATGGCGACCCGCGTCTCCCACTCATTGCCGGTCAGGACAATCTTCGTCTTAACCTTCATCAATCAATCCTCCGTGCACGGACAGGGGTCAAGGAGTTGAGGATTCTAGGATTCGAGTGTCCGGACACTGGAATCCTAGACCCCTGGAATCCTAGAATCCTGCCCTCGCTAATCTTCCATTGGTGTCCGGATGCGGCCATTCTGCGCAACCAGACAGTCCCGGCGCCGTATCATGAGGCACCGGGCTTCAGTGTCACTTATCTTGAATATCCCGGCCAGGGCGTCGAAGAGCTTGATGCCGGCTTCAATCCCGAGGTCAAGGACGATCGAGCCGGGGGCCAGGGGTCGGGGATTAGGGGCTTGGGTCCGGAATTCGTACCCTAGTCCCTGGTCCCTAGTCCCTAGTCCCTCATGTCCTGCGCCCGGCAGCATGTCTCTGACTCCGGTCAGGCCTTTTGCGCGTTCGACCAAAGCGGCAAAGTCGCCGTCGAACGCCTTGGGCAAAGTTACGTCGTAGCGGGCCAGATTGATGATCCGGCCCAGCGAAGGGTTTTCCCGGGCAATCGGCTTGGCCGCGGCGATGCGCAGGCCTTTGGGCAGGAACGTGCCCAGGTCACGCACGATGTTACCGGTGTAGTGGTAGGCGGTGTACACGTCGAGGTATTCACCGCTCGATATCAGTCCGACCGGCAGCGGCGGGCCGAAAGACAGCATCGGCTTCGGTGCGAATCCCTTGGTGTAGGCAATCGGCAGTTCGCTCCTTCGCAGCGAGCGATAGAATGCGCGGACCCGGTCCAGGTGCGCCGCGAATTGATACGGTTCCTCGACGGCGTACTTGATGCGGAAGCGGGTGCGGAGTTCCTGGAAGCTCTGCACCGGCCTCGGCCTTCGCCCGTAGTCCGGCTCGGCCTTCTCCGTCGGGATCGGGACACGATCCGTAACTCCAGGAGAGTTTCGGTCATGTCCCTCGCACGCCCCGCAGTTGGTGCACGCCCCCGCCGCGCAGTCCGGCGTCATCTCGCCCGCCTTTGCCTTCTCGTACTCGCGGGCGAGGAATTCCCGGCTGACTCCGACGTTGATGAATTCCCAGGGCAGTTGCTCATCGGTCCGGCGTTCCCGGTGATAGTCCCTGGGGTCGATACCCAGCGCCTTCGCGCTTTCGACCCACAGCGAGAACTTGAAGAACTCGGTCCATTCCTGGAACACGCCACCCTCGCGGTAGACCTTCTCGATAACCGGGCCCAGCTTCTCGTCCCCGCGCGCGAGCAGCGCTTCGACGTACGAACACTCCGGGTTCGCCCACTTCGCCTTCACGTTCCGGCGTGTAATAGCGTCTCGGACCCGGTTAATCTTGGCCTGGGTCTCGGCCACGTCCGCGAACGGCGCCCACTGCAGCGGCGTATGCGGCTTGGGCACGAACGGGCTCAGGTTGAACCGCACCGGCCGTCCCTTGCAGAGTCGGCCGATCTCCATGACGAACCGGCCGATGCCATCCACGTCGGCGTCGGTCTCGCCCGGCAGCCCGACCATGAAATAGAGCTTCACGCCGTTCCAGCCGGCATCGAGCGCGTTGCGGACCGATTCGAGGATGCGCAGCTCCGAGATGTTCTTGTTCACGAACCCGCGCAGCTTCTCCGATGCGGTCTCCGGGGCAAAGGTCAGGCCGGCCTTCTTCACCTCCTGCAGGCTCAGGGCCAGCTCGCTGGAAAAATCCTCGCCCCGGGTCGAAGGGAGTGAAATCGACACGCGGCGGTCCTTCAGGCGCGAGTTGAGCTTGGTCACGAGTCCGGGCAGGTCCGGGTAGTCGAGCGCGGAGAGCGAGAGCAGCGACACTTCATCCCAGCCCGAGGCGCGGATGCCCCGCTCGGCCAGTCGCACGACCGAATCCTGCGAGCGGAGCCGCACCGGCCGGTTCATCATCCCGGCCTGGCAGAAGCGACAGCCACGAGTGCAGCCGCGCGCCATTTCGATAGTCAGGCGGTCGTGCGTAATCTCGCAAATCGGCACGAGCGGGGGGGAGGGAAAATCCTCTTCCTTCAGCTCGCTTACCATTCGCCTCCGCACCGTCCATCCGTCCGCAATTCTGGTTTCTGGTTTCTGGTTTCTGGTTTCTGAATTGTCCGTCGGTGTAACCCCCGGCACAAACAGCCCTTCCAGCCGGCTGAGTTGCTTGAGCAGTTCGCCGCGGTCGCGTCCGTCCCAGCTCGCGACAACCCCGGTTATCTCGCGCACCGGCTCTTCGCCATCGCCGACCACGAAGACGTCGATGAAATCGGCCATCGGCAGCGGGTTCACCGTGCACGGCCCGCCGGCGACGACCAGCGGATGAGACGTATTGCGCTCGGCGCGGCGCAAGGGGATGCGGCAAACGTCAAGCAGGTACAGGACATTCGTGTAGGAGAGCTCGCTCTGCAGCGACAGGCCGAGGATGTCGAACTCCGACACCGGCCGCTTCGACTCCAGCGCGTAGAGCGGCAGGCTTCTGTCCTGCAGCGCCTTGCCGAAGTCGGGCCACGGCGCATAACAGCGCTCGCAGGCCGCGTCGGGAATCCGGTTGATTATCGAATAGAGGATGCGGAGCCCGTAATTGGACATGCCCAGCTCATAGGCCTCGGGCATGGCCAGGACCCAGCTTACCCGCGCTGAATCAGGGTCACGCAACAGGGCGTTGTACTCGCCCCCGGTGTAGCGTATCGGCTTGGTTACGAGGGGTAGAACCTCGCGGATTCGTTCATCCATTCAATTGTCTGCGAGTATGTTAGCCTGATACCAAGCGAAGTCAAGGAATCAGGGTGCGGATAGGCAGGTCCAGACCTCAACCGCCAGCCGACGTCGGGTGTCGAGGGTCAGGGGGGAGGCTGTCAGCCGTCGGCGGTAAACTGCCGGCGGTCAGCAGGCACGGAGAGGCGGACGACTGGCGACTATGGTCTGCGCGGGCGACGGCGAGGCGGCTTCGACGCCGGCGTGTCCCGGGCGACGGGCGTCTGCTCGTGCTCCACGATTCGGGCCATTGCCGCATCCGCCGAGGCGGCGACCAGGGCGAGGGCCAAAGCCGAAGCCTAGTCCGGCACGACCCAATTCCGCGGGCGCGTCCTTGACGCGCCCGCTGGTATTTACACCCGGCCGCGCCCGCCCCGCCGCCCGGAACTCGACACACATCGTCATCCTGCCCGCCAATCCGCAATCTGCAATCATCAATCTTGAATCTAGAATGCCCTTGAAGGCTCGCCAGAAAGCTCGATTCAGAGTTCGCTGGAAAGTACCTTAGAAAGCAAACTCGAAAGCTCACTTCATAGCTTCTTCAATGGCTCACTGCAAAGCTCACTTCATCGCATCGTGCATCGCTTGTCTCAAAGCTCGGCGCATCGCTCCTCGCATCGCTCGCTGCAAAGCTCAGTCGAAAGCTCGCGTCAAAGCTCTTCTGAAAGCTCAATTCAAAGCTCGCTACAAAGCTCCTTTCATAGCTTCTTCGAATGCTCCTTCAAAGGCTAGCCCCCAGGCGACCCCTATATGCTGATTATCCGCGGCCCGAAAGTGCTTAACCGACCGAGAGTAATTGAGTTACGCTAGGTTGGCGAGCGTCACGAGACATCCAGTTCTTTTTGCCCTCTCTGGACCCGACGTCCCTCCTTTCGTCATTCGACGTCCCCGGTTTTGACTTTCGGCCTTTGGCTTCTGCCTTCTGACTTCGCCCGCGCCGTCGTGTCCCAAGTCCTTCTCCTGCTGAGAGTTCTGGTTTCTGGTCTCTGAATTCTGGTTTCCGCTTTGTCCGAGTTCTCACCATCCCCTAGACGGTTGGGGGAGTCCTTGCCCCTTGTGCGGCACCCGTCCCGGCCCTCGTTTCCGCACCTGTCACGGCACCCGTTCCGGTCCTCGTCCTCGCACCTGTTACAGCGCCTGTTTCTGCCCTCGTTCCTGCATCTGTTACAGCACCTGTCCCAGCCCTCGTTTCCGCACCTGCAACAGCCACCATTCCAGCCCCTGTCCCGGCACCCGCAACAACACCCGGTCCTGCTACCGTAACGGCTCTTGTGCCTGCGCCCGCAACAGCATCTATTCCCGGCTCCGAAACAGCGTCCGTTCCGGCCCACGTTCCAGCACTCGCAACAGCCGCCGTTCCTGCTTCTGCAACGGTATCCAGCCCTGCGCCGGCCCCTTCTTTCCATCGCTACTGACGAGGCGCGCTGCGCATGCTTGACTATGGATGGCGCGAGACTAACATTCTGACTCATGTTGGCGCATAGCGTTGGAGGCTTGCCATCGCAGTGAACGCGGAATCCAAAGCTGACAAGAGCCAGGAGCGTTTCTATGACGCCCTGAGGGAGCTGTTCGTCGGCGCGAAGGTTGAGGGGCCGCCTCAAGCATACAGCACACAGCATGCAGCATTCAGGGGCTTACGTAGCGACCTTGACTTCCCGGTGGCTCCCGTTAACCTGTCGGCAGAATGAAGAAGCGAGTCTACGTCGAGACGACGGTAGTCAGTTACTTCGCTGCCCGACCCAGCCGAGACCTTCTCATTGCTGCGCACCAGGAAGCCACGCGCGAATTCTGGTCCAGGCTGGCCGGTCGTTACGAGGTCTACGTCTCGGCGCTGGTGTACGAGGAGGCGGGCAGAGGGGACCTTGAGCAAGCCAGAGTGAGGCTTGGCGTCGTCAAGCCGCTCAGGATGCTTGACATTGACGATGCCGCACGCAAGTTGGCCGAGCGGATGGTCGCGTGCGGGTCAGTGCCGAAAGCAAACCCGGAGGATGCTCTCCACCTTGCCATCGCCGCCATCAATGGCATGGACGTCTTCCTGACCTGGAACTTTGCCCATCTGAACAACCCATTTACGCGCGAGAAGGTGCGTCAGGTAGTCGAAGATGAAGGATACCGTTGTCCGGAAGTCTGCTCGCCGGATGAGTTGCTGGAGGTAGATTGATGAAGGACCCGATTGTTGAAGAAGTCAGAAAGCACAGAACGGAACATACGCGGAAGTTCCGCGGCGACCTCAAAGCCATCTGCGCCGACTTGCGGTCGGTGCAGAAGACATCGGGGTTCAAAGTAGTTCGCCTGCCACCGAAGCGACTCAGGGTTTCGGACCCGTCCAGCCGCTCCGGGCGGCGCTCCCTTCAGCCATGCTGAGCGGAGAACCGGCCGCATACTGACCTGTGCTGAAGCACACTAGAGGCGCGGAATTACGGCAAATGTAGAGTCGAAGGCTGACAAGAGCCAGGAGCGTTTCTATGACGCCCTGAGGGAGCTGTTCGTCGGGGCGAAGGTTGAGGGGCAGTCGGGCTTCATCAACCTGATGCGGATTAAGTCGCGGTACTACACCGATGGCGTATTCCCGAAGCTCCAGAAGGACATCGAGTCCGCGCTGGTACAGTCAGGGAATGAACACGCTGGTGATTGGTCTGTCACGTCCGTACAGGATCATCGGCTTTCCTGAGAGATGAAGGGCTCTACCTCTTTGTCTTCTGCGACACCGCAAGTGCCCGCGGTCGCCCCGGCACAGGCCCTTGGGTTCAGCCTCCAGTACACCCGCCTTACCGCACTGCTTCTGCAGGCAGGTGTAGGGACATACTGCAGTCTTGAGGTGCTCGACGACGTTGCACAACAATCGGTTGATGGCGAGACTAGACTCGTCCAGACCAAGAGTTCACTTGGTGACAATCCCGTCTCCGACCGAGCTATTCCATTCTGGAAGACCCTGTGCAATTGGCTCAAGCTCATCGAACGTGGCGACATCGACCCTAAGAAGACGGTGTTTGAGATATACGTATCAAGGCAAGTGGGCGGCGACATTGTGGATTCCTTTCATGCCGCGAATAGCACAGAGAAAGCGAGATCGGCCCTGGACTCGGCGCGCACCCGCCTCTGGGGAACTCCGCCCACCCAGGAGATTCGGAGGCGTTTGCCGGCAGGTCTGGCTCGCTTCGTAGACCCGGTATTGTCGGCCCCTGAGGAACTCGTCATTCCCATGATCGTTGGGTTTCGGCTCGAATGTGCGAGCACGAGCCCGAGTGCCGACCTTCAGGGCTTACTGACCAATGCCCCGATCTCCCCGAACCGGGTACATGACGTTCGAGACAAGCTCTGCGGCTGGGTCAAACATCAGGTTGACTCGCGGCTCGAGAAGGCTGTTCCCGCAGTCATCAGTCGAGACGACTTTCACCGCGAGTACACGGCATACGTGACCAGAATAGACAGGGACACAATACTGAGGAGTTTCGCACCGAGGTTCTCCGAAGACGAGAAGGATGCAGAGATGTCCAGGGATTTCGTGCAGCAGCTCGAAATGATCGAGTTGGGGTACGAGGACAAACTCGGGGCCATCAGCGATTACCTTCGCGCGTGCTATGACAGAACGTACTGGAGCAAGACAGGCGAAGTGCATGAGGAGTCATTCATTGACCTCGACGACGCTTTGCACCGCACGTGGCGCAACGTCAAACAGGAGAAGCTGCTCGAGCATCGCGACAGAGCGCCGGTCGAACAGGGGCAGTTTGTATACACCGGATGTATGCAGCACCGAACACAGGTGCAAGGAATGGTACCACCAGATCACTTCATCCCAGGTTGCTTCCACCGCTTGGCGGATGACATGTCCATAGGGTGGCATCCCGACTACCGCAACGCCCTGGCAAGGAAGAGAACCGGCGGACAACCATGAAGACTCTCGCCCAGGAGACCCGAAATGTGCAGAATCCCGCATTGGGCGCGGGGTTGCTCTGGCGGTTCGCCTGCGGCTACACACAGGAACACCCGACGCATGAGCCAGTGCCACTTCCACTTCTGTTTGTCGTTCTGCCGATCGTGCTGCACGAGCAAACCGAGTCAATTGTCGCTAGCACTCAGGGGGCTTCCGGACTGCGGGCCTTTGCCACCAAGTTCGGAAAATCCGAGAACTCAATGCAGGATGTCCTGCTAGCTGTGCATGATCGAGCCGCGGCACTCAGGACCCTTACCCGGGAATCTCTAAGAATTGCACTCATGGCGCATCTCATTGGCCTGAGCACAGATGCCGCCGCGATACCGCTCTCTCGGACGCCCGCTGGAGCGGGGATGCCCCCAGAGACTCGTCGACTGATGAAGAGCGCGGAACGACTCGGAGCTTGGTGCGGCAGACTGACGATTCACGAAGTTGCGGCGACACTGAAAGTGAGGTTCTGACATGTACTTCCAGCTCAAGGAACTCATCCTTTGGCCGCGCAAACCGTCTCTTCCTCCACGCCGGTTGCCTTTTGGGCTCGGCAAAGTGACCGTGATCAGCGGCGCATCCAGGACAGGCAAGTCCGCCGTGATTCCGATTATTGACTATTGCCTGGGCGCGGGTAGTTGCTCCATTCCAGTGAAGACAATACGGGATGCCTGTCAATGGTTCGGCATCGTTGTCAAGACCGAGTCAGGAGAGAAGTTGCTCGCGAGGCTTGAGCCAGGCGAACACCGCTGTACCGATGACATGTTCCTGCTCGAAGCGCCTGAGATAACTGCGATACCTGACGAGATTACGAAGAATACAACCGCCGACAATGTTAGACATCTGCTAGATGAGGTGGCCGGTCTCTCGAACCTTGATTTCTCCGAGCGCGGCGAGTCCGGTGGTTTCGAAGCTCGCCCAAGCTTCCGGGATCTAATGGCCTTAGTGTTTCAGCCACAGAACGTGGTGGCTAATCCGGAAGTTCTATTCTTCAAGACAGACCACTACGAACATCGCGAGAAACTGCGGCGTATATTCCCGTACGTGCTTGGAGCAATCACACCAGCGCTTCTCGCCAAGCAGCATGAGCTAGGTCGACTCAGACGCGAGCTTCGGCGGAAGGAGAGTGAATTGACGAAGGCCGAGGCCGTCTCTGCAGAATGGACGGGCGAGTTACGCGCCAAGGTCAGTGAAGCCCGCGAGCTCGGTCTGCTCCCTCCTCCTGAGAATGGCGAGCTGAGTCGTGACCAGATGCTCGACGCACTCGATGGTCTGGTGAAGAAGACAGACGCCACGATTGCCGTTAGCCAGAGTACCGTTTCTGCGGCAATAAAGGAACTCAATGGACTTGAGGACGAGGAGACAGCGGTGTCGCACGAACTAACCGCGCTGCGCCGCAGACTGACTGAGATGACCAGGATTAGGGAGAGCGCGTCAAGCTACGGCGATGCATTGCGCATCCAACGTGATCGGCTGCAGATCGCGGACTGGCTTGGTCAGCACGCGTCGGGGGAGGAGGACTGTCCGATATGTGGCGCTCGCATGGAGTCGAGCAGCGCTAGACTGGCGGAGATGGTGGACTCGTTGCACAGGATCGAGAAAGAAGCAGGCACTAGTCAGGATATCCCCGCCGCGTTTGAGCGAGAGACGGAACGGGTACAGGCGGCGTTGAGCGATGTAACGGAAAGACTGAAAGCCATCCGTATCCGCAAGGACGCACTGTCACAGCGATCAGATGAAGCAAGAACACAGCAGTTCCAGGCAAAGAAGGTAGAACGTTTCGTCGGGAATCTGGAGAACGCCCTGCAACTCCACCGTCGCCTCGGGGAGGACGCCGAACTCCGTGCTGAGGTCAGCGGACTGCGGGCCAGAGTGACGGCCCTGCAGGAGGAACTGGCCGGGCAGAACTTGGAGGCAAGGAAGCGGCGCGCCCTCAAAATAGTGAACAACAACGCAGCTCGGCTCATCCCAATGCTTGATTGTGAACGCCCGGAAGACCCCGTTTCACTCGACATTGACGACTTGACGGTGAAGGTGACGGGCGCAAGTCGCGAAGACTACCTTTCGGAAATCGGGAGTGGCTCCAATTGGCTTTCCTACCACATTGCGGTTTTCCTAGGTCTCCAGCAGTTCTTTCTGACGTTGAAGCACAGTCCAGTTCCAGGATTTGTCGTGATGGATCAGCCGAGCCAAGTTTACTTCCCAAGGAAGTTGGTCGTGCGTGAGGACGACGAGTTACAGGAGCCGCAGCTTCGCGATGAAGACATAGCTGCAGTCCACAAGGCCTTCAGAGTGTTGGGTGATGTGGTTGGAAGCGGCGGTGGCCGGCTACAGGTAATAGTGCTGGATCACGCGCCGCGCGAAGTGTGGGGCAACATACCCAACGTAGTCGCCTTCGAAGAATGGCGTGAGGGACGAAAGCTCGTTCCGCAAGAGTGGCTGGACTAGCGGGAGAACAACGTGCAGGTTGACCTATCGCGGTTGTACAAGGGCATCGACCTGCCCGAGACGCTCACGAACCTGCTCGGCAAGCGCATCCGCCGAATCAAACCCGACTCAGTCGAGTTCGAAGACGGCACGATCATCGACCTGACCAAACAAGACTTCGAGTTCTTCAAGCTCATCAAGCCGATGGTGTGGTGGTGACTGCGGAGAATGGCAGACTTGCTCCGAGCGACGGATCGTGGATAGGTTACCTACGCATAGTATAGAGGATGCAGACACAAGTGAAGAAAGGAGATAGCTAACATGAAACGTACAGCTGCTTCCGCCTCTGTAAGGCGGGTTGACAAGGCCCTAACCATAGTGGACCTGTTTGATGGGAAGGGGTTCAACTTCGACTGTGTAATAGCCAATCTTGAAGGGGATCACCCTTCTGTCACAAATGCGAAGAGCGACAGGATCTACTTCATACTCGAAGGACACGGCAAGGTTCGAGTTGCAGATGAAACCTATGACGTGGGTAAGTACGACCTGGTGGCAATTGGCAAGGGGACAGTGCACTCGGTCTCGGGGTCACTGAAATACCTGATAGTCACAGCACCTCCGTTCGACCCGGCAAACGAGCGGCTGGCGTAGTTTTTCGACTCTTCGCGCTTAGCAGCAGTGGCTAGAACGAGGACGAGACTCGCCTAATGCGGACGTTTTCTGTGCGCAACAAGCTGCGAGGTATACAGCCTCGCATCTGTGGTGAAGGTCAACCTACCTTTGTCATTGCGAGCGTTGGCAGTTCCACGCCGGCTGATGACTTACAGGTAGAGTTCGAGAAGGCGTATGCCGCGCAGGACTTGGGTGTCGATGCCGTGACGGACCACAGCTTCGAGGGAGACATTGCCGGTTTTCACGTGAGACTTGTAGAGAAGTTGAGCATACCAGTTTCCGTAGTGACATGCTACGAACTGGCGGCCCGCCACCCTGATGGAGACCTCAGCAGTGTTCGACCAGATGAGCCGGCAGCTATTGTTGAGGCCCAAGTCCGTCGTGGGATCGACATGATTACCATCCATGCGTCCTTCCTGAAGGAACACCTCGGCCTACTCAGGGGTTGTCGCCGGATCATCCCCACGACAAGCAAGGGAGGCGGCATCGTCTCTTCGTACATGCGCCAGACCGGCCTTCAGAATCCCTACTACCAGGAGTTTGACCGGCTACTGGACTCATTCGTCAAGTACAGTGTCACTCTCTCTTTGGGCACGAGTTTTAGGACAGCTTCGGTGTGCGATGATTGGGATGCTTTGTCCGAAGCCGAGGCACAGACCATGAGTACTCTTGTAGATCGCGCCACTCACGCGGGCGTGAGCGTTATGATCGAAGGCGTGGGACATGTGGCAATCAACCGGATTCCCTACCACGTCGGCAGGACCAAGCAACTCTGCTTTGGAGTTCCATACAGGGTACTACCAATGGCCACTGACGCCGCGCTGGGTTTTGACCACATCTCTGGCGCTATTGCCACGGCGGTGTGCGTTGCCTCGGGCGCAGACGCCGTCACGTGCATGAGTAGAGCGGAGCACATCGGGCTACCGAGCCTAGATGATCTGAGGGAAGCCATAGTGGCCACCAAGATAGCGGTGCATTGCGGAGAAATCGCAAAGCTCGGAAATATGGATCTCGACCGAAGGATGTCAAGAACGAGATGGCAGTCGGGATGTCGAGGCGACTGGAGAGCCGCCGTGTATCCAGAGGGCGCGAAGCTAGCGCTCGAGAGTAGGCGCCCGTTCGAAGACGGAGCTATTCAGTGTAGCATGTGCGGTGCCCATTGCGGCATCAAGGCGGGAAGACAAGCTAAGTCAGAGGGTGGTCCGGGATGAGGAGCTGGCTCATACGACGTAGGCGATTCCTCACCGGTGCCGCGAGCCTTGGGATTGCGCTTCTCTCGGGAGTCTACGTGAATCTGCTAACGGCAGCAGTGCTGCAGACGGGGACCGGAAATCTGCTGTCGTGCGCATGGTCGCTAGGCTGGTGGAATGTGCTTCTCGCAGCAGACATTGCACTCGTCTTCACCATCTACTACTTGGGTGGAGTCCAGCAAGGCCTCTTCCGGGCGGGCCGGGATCGTATTATTCAGGAAATCCTGGCCGCTGCATGCAGGTCGATAATCTACCCACATTCTCGTCATCACATACGAGCCATCATCACGATGTACGACCCCAAGACGCAGACCCGATGGACACGATACTCCTACAATACAGAACCGGATCCCGAACGCACTCTCGTTGTGCCATTCGACTTCGGTATTACGGGCAAGGCTTTCAAGAACCGTTGCGTGGTGATAGAAGGTCTACCACCGACGCACACGGAACAGTATCCCCCGGAGATCAGGGATGGCATCCTGCCTGAACTTCGAACCGTGATAGCCGCGCCACTGATGCGATCCTTGGATCGCAAGTCGCCGCCGATGGGAGTAATAGCCTTTGACAGCATCCTTGAGGTCGACAAGCTAGTTAAGGATGAAGAAGAGATGCGCCACATTGCGCAGAAGTGGGCTGACATTATTGCTAACATACTTACCGCAACAGGAGGAGACTGATGAGTGAAGGCTACGTTTCATGTGACCGATTATCAAAATCCGAGCTGCGACTGCTGAAAGCCGCGCGGTCTGTGATGAAGAACGCCTACAACATATACTCAGGCTTTCAGGTGGGGGCTGCCGTGCGTACGAGCACTGGGAAGGTCTACCTTGGTACGTTCATGGAGAACGCCTCCTTCGGACTAGGCGTCTGTGCCGAGGTTGCGGCCATTCTGGCCGCGAATACTGACGGTGAAGCCGGAATAGAATCGATCGCGATTATCGGTGGGAAGCCAGAGTCAAAGAGAGGGACGGTGGTTACCCCATGCGGCCGTTGTCGCCAAGTTATTTTAGAGGCATCTCAAGTAGCGGGAACGGATGCTGAAGTGATATGCTCCAACAAGGACATGACACAAGTCCTTCGGACCACGATCAGCGAGCTTCTTCCTCACGCGTTCGGCCCTCGCGATCTGGGTGTGACGCACAAGTTGAGGTCCTTTCTTCGACACCGGCGAGGCCGGGGCTAGGCATCGTCTCCTTTTGGCGCGACCGTGAAGCTGAGCGAGTTTATCAAGGAGTTTCCATCTGAGAGAAACACTCTGAGCCATCAATTTCACTTCATTCTTGTGGAATGCGGGGAGATGATCGCGGCCGGGCTGAGAGGGAGTTGGTACGATACCAAGATTGAGGCGCAGCAGGTGGTACAATGCACTGGCTATGCCCTACGCAATCTTGGCGTCCCGGCGAAGGTCGTGGACTTGCTCACACCTCTACAGAGCGAGTTCATGGCTATAGCGTTGGATCGCGCCAAGACCTGGGACAGCGTCAAAGAGGAATTGGAGAATAATGGCGTTGCTTGGCGGCTGCCGGGCAGGTGTAGCAGGTCTCTCAGGCACTTCGTTGAAGTCATGTCCAGGTTCTATCCGGATGTAGACCAGTCTTACTGGGCCAAGTTCCCGCTGGAGGTTACTTCCATCGGAAGTAAGGCCGCGCCCATGCACCAGGCGAACGGCCGATGTCCCACTGCTTGTGACGGCCCTCGTGGCGACGAGATTCCAAGCACTTCGCCGGGTCATCATCAGAAGCCGACGAACGCAGCCTTGCCGGCCGGGCAGAGGAAAAGGACCAAGAAGGAACAGGAATGAACCACAGAGAAGAACAATTCAAGCGCAGGTTTGCGGCGGCCGCGCAGCAACTCTCGGCGATGCCCGAGCAAGTCGTGTCATTGAAGCTCCGTGGGTTTGCGGGTGCTTATCGCGACTACCAGGAACTGGTTGACGTCCTGAAGCGCGAAGCCGGGCTGGACTGCACAGAAGTCAAGCTCGACCAGTACGAAAAGGGCTACATTCTCGGTCGGGGGAAGACCAGTGTGATAGTCGTCGAACACGAGACTGGGTTGGAGATTCTCTACATCGCGGGCGCAGTCGCCTCGTTGATCGGCCTGGTGCCAATGGTGTTGCAGGGCTGGCGCGCCCTTCATGCGCATCTGCCGCACAGGGATATCGGCCTCGATCACGGGATAGAGGTCCGCCGTCTAGATGCCTCTGGACGACTGACTGAGGAGAGAATCCACAATCCACCTTTCGGTGCGTACGCGACGTTCGATTCCCTTCTGCCAGCGCTCTATGCAACCGCGAACATCATCCAAGCTGACTTGGGTGTACTCAGCCATGAGATCCAGGCGCTGCGCGAGCGCGTGGAGGCACTGGAGAAGAAGGGCCAGTGTACTGAGCCCGATTCTCAGAAGCAGGGTGACTCGCGCGCGGGGAAGAAGCGGAAGGCGAAGCGTCGGCAAGCAGCCTCGAAGGAGCACGATGAATAGCAGAGAACTGGAGAGGATATTGGAGGGCGGAGTAGAGACGCAACACGTCGACTTCAAGGCCCCTATTGAATGGAATGTGTTGACCTTTGTGAGGCATATACTAGCGCTGTCTAACGTGCAGGACGGTGGATTCCTCATTGTCGGCGTCGAGCAGGATGCTAGAGGTCATTTCGTACGCAAGGGAGTGACGCCAGATCAAAGTGCGAGCTATGTCCTGGACGAGATGAGGGACCAGATCTCCCCCTTCGCTGACCCACACGTCAGTTTCCGAGTTGATTGTGTGAAAGACGCTGGAGGCCTAGAGTATGTCGTCATCGAAGTGCTGCCTTTTGACGAAGTACCTGTAATCTGCTGCAAAGAGTCCGCTAAGACGCATGTGGGATCCATATATTACCGCACCAGAGATCGGCGAGTCGAGAGTGCCCCGATCTCCAATTCCAATGATATGCGCGACGTAGTCGAGAGAGCCGCAATTCGATCGTGGCATCGGCTTCAAGGGCTTGGCCTTGCCGTAGAACCGAGTGCCAAGAAGATGCTGGATGATGAGTTGGAGGGTTTGTGAATCGGCAAGTGATCGAGAGAATCAAGTCGCATGGCTATTGGCGCGTGAACTTCCAGCCGATGACCGCGACCCGAAAGCTCAAGTCGCTTGGTGACTGCCAAGATATTGTGCGTAGGAATGCACTCAACTTGCGAGGGTGGGATTATCCTCACTACCCGTTGGACACGGATACTGACACCGGAATTCGCCTTGAGAAGACCTACTGCGAAGCTTGGATAGACTGGCTTGAGTTCAAGGAGTTCTGGCGAATGTACGAAAGCGGGCAGTTCGTCCACTACGTTGCTCTCTGGGAGGATTGGAGACCAGACACAGCAGTTGCCACTGGAGGAGACGGAAAGGCAAGCCGCCTAAGCGTCGTTGGAGCGGTCTACAGACTCACCGAGATCTTTGAGTTCGCTTCCCGGCTCGCTCGTGACAGCGAAGGAATCTACGCGAATGGCGTCAGAATCAGCGTAAGCCTGCGTCATACGGCGAATCGAGTCCTGTGGCTTGAGGAACCTCTCGGACTTCCCTTCATGCGCACCTATCGATGCAATCAAGAACGAGTTGACTTTCAGTCTCGGGAGTATATGCCGGACAAGCTTCTCCAGGCTTCGAAGGCGGACGCTGTCGCAGCTACGGTCTACCTGTTTCAGAACTTCGGGTGGTCCGCACCGAACACTGAGACTATTAGGAGCCATCAAGACCGACTGCTAAGACGTGATACAGCGGGAGCATGAGAATGCGGACAAGTAGGTTGGAGGAGCGTAGGCTCCGCAAGCGCGCAGTCGGCAATCGGTAGTGAATGGCACGGGCGCTGCTTCAGGGGATGGTCGCTGAGTCCAAGCCCTACGAACCCTTTACGGCCAAATGGAGTTCGTTTGACCTGAAGAGCCTCTCGCGGCAGAAACCCGCAGGTGGCAGATGAAGATGAGGACGTCTCGGGGGTAGAGTAGGTTGGCACCCGAAAAGGATCTGAATCATTTCAGCGTCTTTCTGGTGAAGCACCCGCACGAAGCAGTAGACCAGATCGTGAACGTGGCGTCATGTGAGCCGCCCATTGATGTGCGTGTGACGGGTCTGGATGTGGGGCAACTCTTCATCAAGCGCATGCCTGCGAAACCTCCGAGATGGGCGAAGCTATTCCGGGAGCATTTGGATGTCAAGTCATTGAAGGTTCCCAGCATTGCGGCGGCCTTCGTGGCAAGGACAGCGGGCAGGTGGTTCGTGCTGACTTTCGGCCAGGGAGGCCGATTCCTCCTGAGAGATGATGTGCATGAGGACCGGTTCGGTCTCCTATGCGCGCTCAACGCCGTCGATCAGAACACCTTTCGATGCGTGGACGTACAATCCTTGGATGCCATTCAGAGTCACAAGCGTATCCAGGCAGGGCAAGCCACGACGGCGGACCAATTCGGATTGGACGTTGAACAAGACATGCTGAAGGCGATCGTTGGCACACCTCTGAATCCGGGCCTAGGCAGTCGAATGACTGGGAGCGATGCGCTGTCTGTTGAAGTCAGAGCGGACCTGTCCGACCTGCCCCACTTGCTGAACGAGTACCGCAAGAAGTCCGAAGAAGACCTGAGTGCTACGGAACATCAGTGGGTGAACAACATCTCGCTCGTCAGGAGCGCGGCCCTAATTGGCGACCTCGAAGCCACTCTGGACGCGAAACTGTCCGCAGGGGACTACGAAGACGCTTGGTTATCGATTCCCGAGATCATCGATTGGTCGAGCGTGGTTGGCTTCATTTTCTCCGGCAGCCACGGGGCGATCCGGCCGGACATAACCATGCAGGGGTTCCTCGCCGCGATTGAACCGCCAGTAACACTAGACTTGATGCGCAGCAGAAGAGTCTTTTGTGCGGACACCGACCACAACTGCGTGTTCAAGAGCTGGCCGGTACTCAAGTGCCTTTACGCCGAGGTAGACCATCAGGGAGGCAAGTACATACTCAATGACGGTCGGTGGTTCCGCGTCGCGAAGGACTTTGTCAGCAGGACGGACGACGCATACTCCCGTCTGCCGTTGTCGAAGCTCACACTTCCTCCGTACAAAGGTGGCGGAGAAGGTGCCTATAATGAAAGCGTCGCGGTTGCTGATCCCAAACGCTATGTTCTGCTCGACGACAAGAAGAAGATCGCGCACGGAGGAGGCCACGGCCAGGTTGAGGTCTGCGATCTACTCACCATCGACCGCGAACTGGTACACGTGAAGTTGTACGGGAAGTCCAGTGTGTTTAGCCACCTGTTCTCGCAAGGATTTGTATCTGGCCAGCTCATTCGCACGGACTCGACGTTCAGGGAGAAAGTGCGGAAGCAACTTGCGGGTCCCTTTGCCGACATGTTCAGTGGAGAAGGAAGGCCGACGGATTTCACCATCGTATATGCCATCATCAGCGAAGCTCCAGAAGGCAGGCCACGGCTCCCGTTCTTCTCACGCGTCAATCTGAACAACACCGCGAGGCTACTGAAGGGGTTCGGATACGGAGTTGAACTACTAAAGATACCAGTACTCGAAGAGTACGCCAAGACCGTCAAGCTCCGACCCAGCCGTAAGGCTCGGCCTAGGAACTAGCCCGTGGCTCGGACTCTGCTTCAGGAGATGGTCGAAGGCAAGGCCTTTCAATCCCTTCCCGCCAACTGGAGTTCGTTTGACCTGAAGAGCTTCTCGCGGCAGAAGCGGCTCTGGGACTACCAGCAGCAGGCCGTCGCATCGGCGGTGGTTGCTTTGTGGAAGTACTATGAGGACTTCGGCGACTTTCAGCGCGGCGAGAACCTTGATGCGAACCTGGAGCGGAAGCGGCGATTCTTCGAGTGGTATCAGGAGAACGAGCTGCCGGCAGGGATGAACCTGCAGGTGGGTAAGCTCGTCCGGAAGCTCCGGGCGCTGCTTGAGGAGTACTACGACCTGAACTCACCCTCACCCTTGGAAACCCCTCACCCCAACCCTCTCCCCGCAAGCGGGGCGAGGGGGAATGTGGCTCAAGGGAGAGGGAGAATTGGAGGGGGAACCGGAACAGCGGGCGAGATTACGTTTGAGAGCATCGTCAACCGGATGTGCTTCTGGATGGCCACCGGGTCGGGCAAGACCTTGGTGCTGGTCAAGCTCATCGAGGTCCTGCGCGGGTTGATTCTGGCGGGTGAGATTCCGCCAAATGATATCCTTGTGCTGACGCATCGGGAAGACCTGATTGAGCAGCTCAAGCGCCACGTGCAGGAGTTCAACTCCTCGCGCAATGACCTGTACATCCGTCTGCGGGAACTGAAGGAATACGCTGAGGCGAAGCGCGAGAACCCGTCGCTGTTTGGCGCGCGGGAGATGACCGTCTTCTACTATCGGTCGGACAATCTGAGCGACGAGCAGAAGGAACGCATCATCGACTTCCGCAACTACGACGACAACGGGAAGTGGTACGTCCTGCTCGACGAGGCGCACAAGGGCGACAAGGAAGACTCCAAGCGCCAGCACATCTATTCGATTCTCGCCCGCAATGGCTTTCTGTTCAACTTCTCGGCCACGTTCACCGACGAACGCGACATCGTGACCACGGTCTGTGACTTTAACCTGGCCCGGTTCACGCAGGCCGGGTACGGCAAGCATATCGCCATCCTTGAGCAGGAGTTCCGAGCGTTCCGGGACCAGGACGACTATACCGGCGAAGAGAAGCAGAAGATTGTGCTCAAGTCGCTGATGCTGTTGGCCTATGTCACGAAGCTGGCCGAGCGGTTGAGGACGAAGCAACCGAAGATGTATCATCGGCCGCTGCTCCTGACGCTGGTCAACTCCGTGAATACCGAGGACGCGGACCTGAAGCGGTTCTTCCGGGAACTGGAGCGGGCCGGAAAGGGCGAAGTGGCGGACAGCATCTGGCAGACGGCGAAGAAGGAGCTCTTGGACGAACTGAGCCGGCGGCCTGCGCCGGTGTTCGAGAGCGACAGCGTGGTTTCGGTACAGGAAGACGTGCTGCGCGGGCTGAAGCCGAAGGACATGCTGAAGCTCGTGTTCAACGCGAGTTCTCCGGGTGAGATTGAGGTCCTGGTCAGGCCCTCGAACCGGCAGGAACTGGCGTTCAAGCTCAAGACCAGCGAGCGGCCGTTTGCCCTGATTAAGATTGGCGACGTCTCGGGCTGGCTCAAGGACGAGCTGGCCGGGTACGAGGTGAACGAGCGCCACCACGAGCCAGGTTGAGGTCAAGGTTGAGGTTGAGACCGGCTCGGCCTTAGCCTTAACCTTAGCCTTTCCTCATGGGGTCTCGCAGCTTCTATGAGGGCTGGGACTCGGCGAACAGCAGACAGCATACAGAATGCAGCACACAGGCGATTCCTGGATCTTCGGGTGCGGTCGGCCCTGTATGCTGTGTACTGCCTGCTGCATGCTCTTTGTAGGTCGGCCGGGGCGTGAGGATTGAGCCGCTTCAAGGCAGACGCCAGCGGCTGAAGTTCCTCAACAACGCCGGACTGCTTGCAGAAGGCGTCTATGGGCAGATTCAGGATGACGCGCAGGCGCTGGAGACTCTGTTTGTGATGGGTACGAACCGGGATGCCCTGCAGCAGGCGATTGAGCACCTGAAGAATGAGGCCAGAGCCGGCGAACGACAGACTTTGACCCTGTTCCGGAATGAGGAAGCCGGGAAGCGGCAGTTGCTTATCCCGGTCTATCGAACCGCAAGCGGGTTGATGGCAGAGCAGCGCGAGTTGCCGGGGTTCGAGGTAACGCGGCCCGAGTTTGACCTGCTGCAGCGGTATGTCGGCTATCTGGGTGACGACCGCGTGCTGCTGGCGAACTACGAGGCCGAACCGAAGCTGCTGGGAATGCTCAAGGAGAGCGTGAACGCGCCGATGGGCACGTTCTTCAAGGAGGGCGCGCGCGAGTACCGGAACCCGGACATGCTGACCCGGCGCGTGTTGGCCTACTTCGGAATTGCGCCACAGGAGTTCGACCGGCTGAAGGAGCTGGACAAGGAGATCTGCCATTACCTGAATGTCCAGGTGACGCTCAAGGATGTCAGCGAACTCCAAGGCGACGTGGACGCGGTTCACGACGCTGCCCGAAAGCCGGACCGAGAGCGCGAGTTGGATGAGAAGCTCGACCGTGGCGAGATTACCAGGGCGCAGTACAAGGCTGGGCTGAAAGCTCTGGAGCGGATGAAGGAGAGGGTCGAGTTCGACCACGAGGGCCGGAAGCTCAGTATTGAGCTTGTGCCGAATCACTACTACCTGCCGGTCTTGCTGGATGAGCAGGAGCGGGCCGACTACATCAAACACGTGATTCGCACGCCGAGCGAAGTGCGGTTCGTCCGCGAGCTTGAGAAGTATCTGGCCGACGGCGGGACCGGCTTCGACGAGTACGACTGGTGGATGTTCAGCAAGGTAGACGAGTCATTAGACGAAGTGCGTATTCCCTACTACAACCCGGAGGAGAATCGGGTCGCGTGGTTCCTGCCCGACTTTGTGTTCTGGCTCATCAAAGGCGATGACTACCGCATAGTCTTCGTAGACCCCAAGGGCATGGCGCACACGAAGACCTACTGGAAGCTGGATGGCTACCGGCACATCTTCGAAGAGAAAGGGAAGCCTCGCCGCATTGCTCACGAGGGGGCAACGGCCAGCGTGCAAGCCTTCTGCTACAACAGCGACGCCGCCAAGGCGAGCGAACTGCACCGGCGGTTCTGGGTTGGCAGCGTTGCCGAGTTGCTGCAAAAGGTCGGCGCGTAGAAGTTCCCTGTCACGAAGCAGGCGACTCCTCGCGCGAGGGTCCGCAAGGGCGTTTCCACAACTTACTGACCGGACTCGGCCAAACGGGCAACCCATTTCCGATTCGAGATTGTCGATTGTGGATTGACGTGGCCGCGGGGCGCGGCCCTGCGTTGTAACTGGACTTCCGGTGTCCGCAGCCTATGATGCTCACCTATGCCTGATAATGCAATCGAGGTCCGGGACCTGACCAAGGCCTTCCGCGAGGTGGCCGCGGTGGGCGGCATTAGCTTCGAGGTGCGCCGGGGCGAGGTGTTCAGTCTGCTCGGGCCGAACGGCGCGGGCAAGAGCACGGCGATTTCGGTCATCTCGGGTTTGCTCAAGCCGGACTCGGGCGACGCGAGCGTGATGGGCCACTCGGTCACGAAAGAGAGCATGGCCGCACGACGCTGCCTCGGTGTGGTTCCGCAGGAGGTTGCGCTGTACAACGACATGTCGGCGCGTGAGAACCTGGTGTTCTGGGGGCGGATGTACGGGCTTTCAGGCAGCAATCTTGAGCATCGGGTAGACGAGATGCTCGCGGCGGTCGGGCTGGTCGAGCGGCAGAAGGGGCGCGTTGCGACCTACTCGGGCGGTATGAAACGCCGGGTGAACATCGCGGCCGCGCTGCTGCACACGCCGCAGGTCGTCATCATGGACGAACCCACGGTTGGCATCGACCCGCAGAGCCGGCGCCATATCCTCGACTATGTCAAGGAGCTGAATCGGCAGGGTATGAGCGTGCTCTATACCACCCATTACATGGAGGAGGCGGAGGAGCTGTCGAACCGCCTCGCCATCATGGACAAGGGCAAGATTATCGCGTGCGGCACCCGGGACGAGTTGGTACGGCTGGTCGGCGAGCTGGCGCGCGTTGACCTGGCAGTGACCGGCGAGCCGGACAAGGCGGCCGAGGCTTGGCGCGCGGTCGCAGGCGTTTCCCGGGTAACGGTGGAGCAGGGCCGCGTCCTGGTGCTTGCCGGGGACTCCAACGCGGTCGTGCCACTGTTGTTCGAGCGGGCTGCCCAGCTCGGGTTCCGCATCGGTTCCGTGGATATTCAAGAACCGAACCTCGAGACGGTATTCCTGTCGCTCACCGGGCGAGCGCTGCGCGACTGAGCTCGGAGTTGGTGAAACCACAGATGAACACGGATGAACACAGATGAGGACTCGGATAAACCAGAATTCAGAAACCAGAAACCAGAATTCAGAAGTGACGGGTGCGGAACGGAGCTCACCACAAAGACACCAAGACACGAAGAGGACCAGGACCTGACGGGAACAACCGCAGATGACGCAGATGGGGGACTCGGATAGGCCAGAATTCAGAAGCCAGAAACCAGAATTCAGAGTTGCCGGGACCGGGAGCTGCCAATATCCACGGATGAACACGGATAGACACAGATGTGGACTCGGATAGATCAGAATTCAGAAACCAGAAACGAGAATTCAGAGTTGCCGGGACCGGGAGCTGTCAGTAACCACGGATGTACACGGATAAACACAGATGTGGACTCGGATAGATCAGAATTCAGAAACCAGAAACCAGAATTCAGAGTTGCCGGGACCGGGAGCTGTCAGTAACCACGGATGTACACGGATAAACACAGATGAGGATTCGGATAGACCAGAATTCAGAGTCCAGAAACCAGAGTGCAGAATTTAGGATGGGACATCCGCAGATTACCTAGCAGATTACACAGATGGGGATTCAGATAGAGCAGCATTCAAAAATGATAATGGCGAATGTCATCCGGGCTGAAGACAGACGCCAAAGGTCGGCGTGCCTTCCGAACCCAATCTGTGTCCATCTGTGTTTATCTGTGGTTGATAGTGTGTTTGTCCTTGGTGACCGATACGGATCGTGTCCCAAGCCAGGACCGGACCCTGGGACCCTTGGACCCCGGAGCCCTGGAACCCGTTTCCCATGACTGAAGTCTGCATCGCCGCCAAGGACCTGCGCGGGGCACTGCGCAGCCGGTTCATCATCGGCATGGCCCTGTTCGTACCTTTGCTCGTCACCGCGTTGTTCTTCTTCGCCTTTGGCGGCCAGGTTAGAGAGACCGGGAAGGGGCCGGGCATGGCGCCGGTGCGTACAGTAGTAGTCAACATGGACGAAGGCCAGATGCAGCTCGGCCGGCTCGTCGTCAATACGCTCTCGAGCCCTCAACTACGGAGCATAGTGAGTTGCTCCGAACTGAGCGATACTGCGCTGGCGCGGCGCGCGCTGGTCCGGCAACAGGCGGACGTGGCGGTCGTAATCCCGGGCGGGTTCAGTGCTGCCGTGCTCGATGGCGCGAGCCGCGCCGAAGTCGTGTTGATGGCCGACCCGGTGAAGACCATCGGGCCGGCAGTGGTACAGGCAGTGCTGCAGCGGCTGCTCGACGGGCTGTCCGGTTCGAAGATTCTCCTGAATACCTATCGCAGCGCGGTGCGCGCCGAGTCGAGCCGAATCGGGGACAGATCCGCGCCGCTCGTTCCTACGGTGCCCCGGGCACGTCCTACGCAGGCGCTCCGTGGACCTGTCCCCGCTTCGGCTCCGCAAAGCAGCGACGCAGGCGCTCCGAGGGACCGTCCCCAGTTTTCCACCGATCAACAGACAATCGCCCATCTGATGCAGCAGTACCAGGCAGCGGCACAGGGCGGCAGCGAGGCGGTGAAGGTGCGCGCGCCCGGGGCCGGAGAGAACGTCTCGGCCCTGTTCCGCCGGATGATGGCGAGCATCTTCTGCGGGCTGATGGTCTTCTTCGCGTTCTACACCGGCGCCTACACGGCCCTGTCGCTGGTGCGCGAGCACGAGGACGGCACCCTGGCGCGGCTGTTCACGGTGCCGGTCGGCCGCGCGAGGATACTCGGCGGCAAGATTCTGTCGGTGTTTGGCACCGTCGCACTGCAGGCTATCACGCTGGTCGTGGCTTCGACATTGCTCTTCGGCCTGCGCTGGGGGCAGGCCGGCAGCACCGCGCTTGCGCTCGTGGGCACGGTCGCAGCGTCGTCCGGCTTCGGCGTGATGCTCGCATCGTTCATCAAGACCTCGCGCCAGGGCGGGCCCGTTCTCGGTGGCGGCCTCTCCGTGGCCGGGATGCTCGGCGGTCTATTCACGCAGGCCGTGCCCAACATGCCGGCAGCGTTCAACAAGATAGCGCTCGTCTTGCCGCAGGGCTGGGTGATGAGGATCTGGAACATGTCGATCGCGGGACGACCGGCGATGGAGATGCTCGTGCCGTTCGGGGTGACGTTTGCCTGGGGCGCGCTCTGCTTCGCAATCGGCGTCCTCGTGTTCCGGCGAAGGTTCGCCTGAAGGATGATGCGCACTCTCGCAATCGCGGCCAAGGACCTGAAGCAGTTACTGCTCGACCGGCGTTCGGCCATCTTCCTTGTGCTGATGCCAGTAGCGTTCACCGCCTTCCTTGGCATCGCGTTCCGCTGGCCCAGTCATGACGACCCGCGGCCAGTAGTAGGAGTCTGTGACCTCGATTCGACCACCCTGAGCGGGCAGGTGTCCGCGCTGCTTGACTCAGGCGGGCTGGTGCGGGTGGAACAACTCGGCCGCGCCGTGTCAGGGAAGGCCGACGAGCTGGTCCGGCGAGGTCGCTATGACCTCGTGCTGGTCGTGCCTGCGGGATACGCTGAAAGCGCAGGCGCAGGTCTTCCGCCGGAGGTCGTGTGCGACCAGACCGAGCCGCAGGCGCAGGTTGCCTTGCAGGCGGTTGAGGCGGCCGGCGCGCGGGCCGAAATATCGGCGCGGGTTGGTCGTCTGGTAGCCGGAACTATCGGGCCGGGCGCGAATGCGGCCGTCCTCGCTGAGCAGGCAGTCGCGGGTTGGCAGGAGCCGGCGCTATCCATCCGGCGGGAGACAACCGGCCCGGCCCCGGCCAAGAAGCGCATCGTTGCCAACGGGTTCGGGCAGTCGTCGCCCGGCACGCTGGTTCAGTTTGCCATCTTCGGCGTAATGACGGCCGCGATGCTGCTGGTGCTCGAACGTCGCAGTCGGACTTTGGGCCGGATGCTCTCAGCCCCGGTCACCCGCGCGCAGGTCATCGCCGGACATGTGCTGGCAATGTTCGTCGTCACTTTCCTTCAGGGCCTGTTGCTCATCATCCTCGGGCAACTCGTCTTCGGTGTGGACTATGTCCGAGCGCCGGCCGGGGTTCTTCTCGTGCTGGCGGCGCTGTCACTCTGGGTCGCGAGCCTGGGGTTATTCATCGGCGTGATTGCCAAGACCCAGGAACAGGTGAGCGTACTCTCGATGGTATCCATGTTCCTGTTCGCAGCGGGCGGCGGCGCGTGGTTCCCGCTGGAGCTGACCGGCCGCACGTTCTCTTTCATCGGCCACCTGCTGCCGAGCGCGTGGGCGATGGACGGGTTCCAGAACGTCGTGCTGCGCGGGCTGGAATTCGGCTCGACCCTGGTCCCGGCCGCAGTCATCACCGGGTACGCCGTGCTCTTCTTCGCGGTCGCGGTCTGGCGTTTCCGGGCCGAGTAGGAAGCTCAGGCACAAGCTCAAGCCCAAGCGAGGAAAACGGGGACTGTCCCCTGGCAGTGAGACTGGGGACACATCCGCGACGCGTCACTCGCGTCGCTCCGTGGACGTGTCCCCGTCGGCCCGCAAGGGTCAGGGGGGGAGCCCTGCTCGTCAAAGAGAAGCGGGAGCTGCGCTCCCGCAATCCACAGATCGCTTCCTCGGTGTCAGCCGCTGGCGCGGACGTGGAAGATGTCGCCGTCGTTCACTATCTCATCTTTGCCGGCGAGGCGGACAAGGTTCTGTGCGTTGGCCAGCTTCAGGCTGCGGACGGTCATGAAAGTCTTGTGCGGGATGACTTCGGCGCGGACAAATGTCTCGGCCAGCCGAGTGTGAATCGCGCCCGCCGCGTCGCGGGCGCACGTGTTCCGTTTGATGGTCCAGGCCTTCACCTCGTCCTCGCCCACGGTGAGGAATGATATCAGCCCGACGTGTTCGTAGACGACCCGTGACAGGCGCTGGATGCCACTCTCGGTGAAGCCGTACTCTTGCAGGAAGAGCTCGCGGTCGGCCTCGTCGAACTGGCTGATTTCCGATTCGATCTTCCCGGATAACTCGATGTAGGCAAATCCGTTCGCGGCGCACTGCTCCCGGACGTAGTCTTGGTCCGGGTATGACTTCCGCGCAAGTTGGTGCTCGTCGATGTTGACCGCGATGATTATCGGCTTGGCTGTGAAAAGGCCGAGCGTGCCGATTGTCTTCAGTTCCAGCGGGGTCAGTTCCTGACGGTTGACGAGCTGCTCGTTCTCCAGCTTCTCGCGAACCGTGGTCAGGAGCTTCCGTTCCTTCTGCTCTTCGTCGGTCAGGCGGTGGCGTTTGTTCTCGGTCTCGGTAATCCGCTCCAGCCGGTTCTCGACCACCGCGAGGTCGCGCAGCAGCAGTTCCGTGCGAATGGTATCCAGCTGGCGGGCCGGGGTCTCGCAGTTCGCCGGCCAGGCGACCGCAGGGTTGTCGAAGGCGCGGACCACGCAGAGCAGGGCGTCTGACGTCTGAATGAACTGCATCACCCGGTTCTTGTCGCCGCGCGTTGCATCGATGTCGAAGCCCGGCATGTCGGCAAAGGTCAGGCTGGCCATCGTGACCTTCTTCGGGTTGAAGATCAGCGCCAGCTCATCCACGCGCGGGTCGTGGACCAGCGCCGTGCCGGTTACACCGTCCTTGCGCCGGATAGCCGGGTCGAACTGCATGCCGGTCAGGAGCGAGAAGAGCGTCGTCTTCCCACTGGTCGACAAGCCGAATACGCCGATTACCATCGAAGAGGTCTCGCTTTCCTACGTACGGTTTTGCCTTTGCGGACTACTGCCTGCCGGATTCGGTTTGGTCGCCGACGCAGGCAGAGCGAGGGAAGTATAGCAGCAACCCGAGCGCAGTCAAGCAGCGCTCGGGTGAATGACCAATTCCCAAGCACCAATGACCATTCAACGAGGAAAGCCCCAATCCCCAAGCCCTACTGACCAGTCAATGCAGGAACTTCGGTACGTAGTCAGGCCTTGGACATTCGTGGACTGAGCATTGATTGGGAATTGGCGCTTGGACATTGGGTCTTTCACCAAGGGCCGCCTCGTGTCCATTTATGCGGTGGCTAACTCTCACTTCGTCTATCAGGCGGAGGTGATTTCTTGACCCATCAGCAAACCCGGCTAGACTGGCGCCATGCAGCGTACCTTAGCGGCAGACATCGCCAAGCACATCGGTGAAGACGTCAAGCTCGTGGGCTGGCTGTTCCAGGTCCGCGAACTCGGCTCAATCTCCTTCGTCGTAGTCCGGGACCGGACCGGCATCGCACAGGCGGTCATTCTCGACCCGTCGAAATACGACCTGTCGCACCTGAAGCGCGAGAGCCTGGTCGAGGTCTACGGCACGGTGAAAGCCGAGCCGCAGGCCAAGCGCGGGGCGGAGCTGCTGTTCAAGGAAGTGAAGGTGCTGGCCGAGCCGGTGGCCGAGCTGCCGTTCGAGGTGAACCGCTCCAAGAAGAAGCTGAACCTGAAGATTGACTCCGTGCTGGACCACCGGGCATTCAGCCTGCGCAATCCGGAGATATCGGCGCCGTTCAAGGTGCAGGCGGAGATCGTGCGGACGTTTGCGGACTACCTGCGCGGGCTGGGTTTCATCGAGATCCACACGTCGAAGATTGTCTCGGCCGGGACTGAGGGCGGGACCGCCTTGTTCCCGATAAAGTACTTCGAGCAGACTGCCTACCTGGCCCAAAGCCCGCAGTTCTACAAGCAGATGCTCGTCGGGGCCGGGTTCGAGCGCGTATTCGAGACGGGTTTCGTCTACCGGGCCGAAGACCACGCGACCTCGCGGCACATCAACGAGTACCTTTCGCTCGACTTCGAGATGGGGTTCATCGAGTCGTACACCGACGTGATTGACGTCGAGCGGGGCTTCCTGAAGCAGATGGTTGAGAACATCGGCAAGACGTGCGCGGACGAACTGGCCCTGCTCAAGGCCGAGCTGCCGAAGACCGGCGAGTTCCCCGAGATCCGCCTCAAGGACGCGCTCGCGATCCTGGCCAAGGACTACAAGCGCGACACCAAGGACATGGTTGACCTCGACCCGGAGGGCGAGCGACAGATCTGCGACTACGCGCTCAAGACCCACGGTAGCGAGTTCGTGTTCGTCAGCCGCTACCCGCGCAAGGCACGGCCGTTCTACACGATGCCGGACCCGGAGGATGAGGAGTCTACGCTCGGGTTCGACTGTCTATTCCGAGGCCTTGAGGTGACAACCGGGAGCCAGCGCATCCACGACTACCGCATGCTGGTCGAGAGCATCAAGCGCATCGGGGGCGACCCGGCCAACTTCGACTTCTACCTCGAGATATTCCGATATGCGATGCCGCCGCACGGCGGCCTGGCAATCGGGGCCGAGCGGCTGACCCAGCAGGTTCTGAACCTGGGTAACGTGCGGGAGGCGAGTTTCTTCCCGCGCGACCGGTTCCGGCTGACTCCTTAGCTGCGTTCCAGCGTCAAAGGATTAGAAGGAATCAGAGAGGCCAGCGGTGGCGGAGCTGCCGATCCGTGGTTTGACTGCCGCCTAAGGCTCGTCTAGAATTGTAGATTGTATGGTAAACCTGATGAACAGGAGAATGCCTTAATGAAGATGATGGCAGGGCTATTTGTCCTTTTTGCTCTTTCTGCGGCGATGTCGATGCCGGAGACCGGCTCCACTCCGCCCAACGCCGTTTCGTTCGACACGGTTCGGGCAGTCGCCCTGAACTGGGCCGCGGCCGAGTTTCCCGGAGCAAAGCTCGGCGCGGCGATTCCGTACGTCGATGAGAACGGCAACACGGTCGCGTGGATGTTTCACTTCCGCATCGACGGCAAGTCGTTCCCCGCATACGACCAGGTCGCGGCCGACGTGCAGGCCGAGCGCAAGACGCTGACCGTCAATCACGACCTGTCGCGCTGGCACTCGAAGTACGGCCACATCCTGGTTTCGGCACGCCGGGACCAGGCTCCGGTTATCTCCTTTGGATACGGCACTTCCGTCTACTACGCGATCGCGGCCAACGCTCTGGAGCGCGCCCAGCCGTCGCTCGGAGCGGGCGTCCGCCTGTCGCGCATCTACTTCATTAACCCGAGCACCTATCTCGAGGTTGAAGACGCATCCGGCAGGCGCGTGGTGATGAGCGAGCACTTTGAGAAGAAATGGGATTCGCGCGAGGCGTTCGCCGGCTGCGTGACGCAGGGACGGGCCGAACTGCGCCGGCAGTGTCCCGGCAACGAGGAGGCGGTAGCAAAGATGGCGGAAGGCCGCTGGGCCCACATGTTCGACGCCAAGGTCGCCTCTCTGCCTGCCGATTCGACGTTCGTACCGAACTACCTGCTCGCGCCGTTCTATGACTGGAGCTACGGCTGCTCGCCGACTTCGGGCGCGATGGTCTGCGGATACGTTGACCGGTTCCAGAAGGCCGGCCGTTTGGTCAACTACTACTTCCAGCGTCACGACGCGGTCGAGGGAGAGCAGGACTATCAGATCCCGGACGTGCAGTACGAGTGCGCCATCGACATGCACACGGATACTTCCTACGGCGGCACTCAGTACAACCAGATAGAACCCGGCCTGAACCAGGTCGCGCTGGACAACAACTACGACGACTGGTCGCTGACCAACGTCAACGGCGGCTCGGGTAACGACTACTGCTGGTCCACAATCACCTCCGCAGTCAACGCGGGCCATGCCATGGTCTGGTCGGTGGACGCTGTTGGAACGCCCCCGGAAGGTCACTCACTTGCCGCATTCGGATATCGGTCCGACAAGTACGTGTACGTCCACAATACGTGGTACGAACCCGGTGAGTGGTGGGAGCATGCGAGCTACGGCAACGCGCACGTCGTGGCGGTGACGCCGGGCGTGGGGGACGCGCACGACATCCGGCTCACCTACCCGCTCGGCGATACCCAGTATAACCACGACGGTTCGGGCGAAGTGCTCTACGACGGTGACACCTGCCGCATCACCTGGGTGAGCGGCACGCCGGGCACGAAGGTTGACATCGATGTGTCAACCGACGAGGGACACAACTGGACGTCCGCGGCCGTGGGCGTGGCCGACAGTGGTGCCTACCATTGGTACGTCCCGGGGTCCATACCGACTTGTGACTCGGTGCGGCTCCGGCTGACCCAGTACAACGGCGCAACCGTGACCTCGGGTGACGGCACGTTCGGCAACCTCCACACGGTGCGCGAACCGCAGGTGAGACAGCTCTCACCGGCCAACGGGCAACTGATAACGAGCCCGCCGATCGTTCTCGTGGTGGATTCCGGCAGCGCGCTCTGTGACAGCTTCCACTTTAAGTTTGTGCAGGGCACGGACACGCTGCTGCAGCAGAACGGCCTCATGGCGCACTGCCCTCTGCCGGACTCCTTCTTCGCGTACAACAAGACCTACAAGTGGCTCGTGCGCGGGCACAACCAGTTCGGCTGGGGTCCGTGGAGCACGACCTGGTCATTCCGCACCATGTTCTCCGGCGTCGAGGAAGCGAAACAGCCGAGCATCTTGCCTGTGTTCTCGGTGCCGGCAGTCAGCCGCCTCAACGAGGGGAGCGTCCGGTTCGACGTCCGCGTGGCCGCTCCGGACAGCAGGCTGATGGTCTACGACGCCCTCGGCAACGTTGTCCGCGAACTGACCGTGGCGCGACCGAGCCAGATGACGTGGGACATGACCGACGCGTCCGGCAGGAAGGTCGCGGCCGGGCTATACTTCGCCCGCCTCGCCGGCGGCGCGAGCGAGCCGACCTGCAAGCTGGTCCTGCTCGACTAGCGCTTCTCTGACTTTCTACCGCCCCGGCCAGCTTCGGCCGGGGCGGCCGTTTTCCGGCAACCCGAAGCAGGGACCGAGAAGAGCGTTTCGCGGGATGCGGACCCGGCATCGTTCCATGCCGACGAGACGGCTACCTGCGATCTTGACACAGGTTGCTCGACGAGCCGCGCCCGCGACAATCTGCGGAACTGCGGCCGGAGTTCTCCCGGAACGTGACCTGAGCAGCAGCCGGCCGGCAATCAGTCCTGCCACCTCGGCCGGAACCTGCCCGGCAACTGCCGGGCTCCAGGTCCCAACGATGTGCGGGACAAAGTCGTCCGTTGCTCGAAGGTTTGCCGGGGGGCAAATGACCGATGCCCCATGCTGTGCTCCAGACTACCAACGTGACGATGGACGAAGGAATCAAGCGGACAATCTCATGGACTATTCAGTAGACGATGTCGGGGACTGTCCAGAGGCCGGGGAGTCATTGTGGGCAAGAGCCAACAGTGAATCAAGAATGAGGAACTCAGGGCCGATTCTCACCGCCCGCGCCATCCCCGAGCGTTGCAGTACCACCGGGCGGCAGGTTGATCTCCTTCGGTCGCTTCTGTCTTCTGTCGTCCGGCTTCGGACCTCTCTGCTCTTGCTTGTTCCGGCCTCACGCCGGCGCTGCGGCCAGTATCTCGTCGAGCAGGGGCGCGGGGATATTGCCGCCGGTGACCAGGCAGACCGTCGTGCCGCGTTCCTCCCGGGGCGTGTCAAGGGCAGCGGCCAGCGCGAGCGCGCCTGCGCCTTCCGCCGCCAGCCCTGGGTTTTGCGCCAGGAGGCGGATGGCTTCCCGAACTCGCGTCTCCGATACCACCGAGATGCTATCGATGGTCTCTTGCAGCAGTGGGAAAAGCTGGTCGGTGGCAAACGGCACGGCGACACCGTCACAGATGGTCGGGCGGGGCTCGATCCAGACCGGCCTGCCCGCGTGGAAGCTCTGCGCCAGCGACGGGTACGATTCGGTCTGCACGCCGACAATCCGTGTTGCGGGATTGAACATTCCGACCGCGCAGCCCACGCCTGCGGCCAGTGCTCCGCCGCCGACCGGGACATAGACGGTTTCGACGTCGGGCAGGTCTTCCACGATCTCCAGTCCGATGGTCGCGTGCCCGGCGATCATCGCCGGCTCGGTCCACGGATGCAGGAAGGCATACGGTTCCTCCCGCCATCCGGCGCGGAAGATGTAGTCCGCCATGTCCGGGAAAGGGACGAGAACGGTCTCGACTCCCCGGTCGCGCAGTGCCCGCACCTTGTTCTCAGGTGCGTAGTCGGGCAGGATGCTGCGGCAGCTCGTGCCGAAGACCCGGGCGCAGTGGGCGAGGGCCAGCGCGGTGTTCCCGGCGCTGAACGTCGAGAATCCGCGCCGCACCACTTCGGGCGGGAGTTCTGCCGCCCAGTTGTAGACGCCGCGGATCTTGAACGACCCGGTCGGCTGTCCGATTTCGGACTTCAGCAAGATGCCGCTCTCCTTGCCCCCGAAGGCGAGCAGCGGCGTTCGTTCGGCGACGCCCCGAATCCGCTCACCGGCCTTCCGGATGGCGTCAATCGCCGGGGCGCTCACCGGTGGGTCGCCCCAGCCCGTGGGCTGCGGGCCCGGTTCATGCTGCATGGCGTGAGATAATAGACCGCAGCCCCGAGCTTGTCCAGACCCAACCGGCGTGGCCGTCGCTCTCTCCGATCTTGACCGGCCGCGGAATGTGTTTCCGTATCGTCCGTCAACCTGCTGGCCGCCCGCTTGAGAGTCCGTCCTCGCCGCGGGCTACACGATGCCGGTCTGCGGTTCACAGCGATGGCCGACGTTCCGGAATTGGGGTGGTCGCTCAGAGCAGACACGTCAGGCGTGCCCGGGCCGTGTGGAAACGCGCGGCGCCGGACGGTGCTCCGTCCGTCAATCCTGGCTTCGGACATCACTCCACAGAGGGGAGGGAGTGAGAGGAGCTACACGTGGAATTCGAGGATGTCTTTGTCCAGCAGGACGTGGCCGCGTTCGACGCGCTGGCCGTCGTACCCAGCGTTGTTCCAGAGTCGGGCGAATTGGAGGTTCTGGGCGAAGTCCTTGTGCAGGTGATAGGCCGCTTCCGTCACCGTGGCGCCGATGGGCAGGATCACCGGGTCGCGCATCTCGACCGGCTTGCCCGGCTTCTTGGTATAGACCCGGATGATTCCCAGCATGGCGAACAAGCGACGCTTGAGTTCTTCAAGCCCGGTGTGATGCTCGGCTGAGACTGGGAGCACCTCGACGTCGCCAATCAGTTCCCGCAGTATCGCCAGCCGGTCCATGGCCTGCGGGTCGTCGACCTTGGAGCCGAGGCGGAGGCACTTCTTGGCACTTACGATTTCCGATTGACGGTTGTCGATTCCCGGCGTCGGTCCGACTTCGGACTTGAGATTTTCGACGTTGGACTTTGGATTTGCGAGAGCTATGTTCGCCTTGTCGAGCAGGGCCTGGGTTTGCTCGGTGGTCTCCAGCAGGCCGTCATCGGACATGTCGAGAATCCAGACCAGGATGTCCGAAGTGCGCATTATGTGAAAGAGCCAGGCCGGAGAGTCAGGTGATACCGGCGGCGTGTCCACGAGTTGTATCTGGATGTCCTCGAACTCGATCATTCCGGCCGCGGGCTGGGTCGTGGTGAACGGGTAGGCCGCGACCTCGGTGTGCAAACCGGTCAGTTCCTTGACGAGTGCCGACTTGCCGCAGTTGGGTGAGCCGAAGACCACAACCTGTCCCGCGCCCTGTTTCTCGACATGGAACCAGTCGGCGCGCTTGGCCCCGCCTTTCGACGAGGAGCTCATCTCCTTCTTGAGCTTGGAGATGCGGGTCTTGATGTCGGCCTGCATCTTTTCGGTTCCTTTGTGCTTGGGCAGCGTGGTGAACATCTCTTCGAGGCAGGCCAGCTTCTCTTCGTTAGTCGTCGCGGCCCGGTACCGTTCCTCGGCCTTCAGGTAGTCGGCGGAGAGATTTGCCGGCAAGCTCAGGCCCCGGGGAATTTAGAATTCAGAATCCAGAGACCAGAATCCGGAGTTGATAACACGGGAAGGAGCATCCGCACTACCTGCGGCGCTCGCCGCCTTCGAATCCGCCGAACACGACGTTGAGCGTAGCAAAGGGCATGCCTTTGCTGACGGCCGGTCCCGAAGAGAGCATGCTGCCGTCTCTGAGTCCCCATTCCGGGGTGCTCGCAGTGTAGCAGTAGCCGCCGCGGAGCTGGAGCCCGACGAAGCTGATTGGGACAGTCACCATCAGCTGAGGGGAGAGGGTGAGACCGGAGAATGACACCTCGCTGGTGTAGCCCGGATTACTGAGCAGCGAGTCGAATGTCAGCGGCGTGCCTGGGAGCTTCTGCAGCTCGACCGTGTACCCGCCTCCGCCGACGCCGAGTACCGGCGCAACCAGAAGATGCTGCAGCGACAAGAGCTGATAGCCGAGGTCGAACTCGCCACCGGCGATTTCAACGGTGGCCCGCAGGCTGTCCGAACCGACGGTCTGGGAACTGCCCCAACCGGAACCGCCGATGACGACCCGGTCAATGAGGGCGAAGGCGGCGCCGCCGAATCCCCATTGCATCGAGCCAAGTTCCTGGGTGATACCGCCGTTGGCAAGGGCATGATTCAAGCCATCGAACTTGACAACTCCCACAGTGGGACCGAAACAGCCGAATCCGCCGTTCACCGCCGGCACCGCGACGGCAGTCGCGGTCATCAGCGCGAGCAGCAACAGACCGTTAGCCTGACGCATCATCCGGGGCCTCCCTTTCACGGGCCGAATCCCGGCAGACCGGGATCCGGCGTACTGACTATCGGTCCTTCTGTCGCGGCTAGAGCCGTTCGTTGTCTCCTATATCCATGAATACCAGGCCGGACACGAACTTCGGGTAGAAGTCGGTCGACTTCTGGGGCATCCGTTCCCCGTGCGCCGCGACCTTCTGCACCTGGTCGGCCCGGGTTGGATTTATGATCAACGCAGCCTCGTACTTGAATGAGTCCACCTTGGCCAGAGTTTCTTTCAGGTTTCGCTCGTACGCGACGTGCTCTTCGATCTGCTCCGGTTTGACCCCGAATACCTGCTCGATGAGCAGCGTGTGGAGGACGACTACGTCGAGGTCGCGGAAGTCGGCGGTGTGGTCCTTGATCAGCTGGTCGAGCGCCGACTTGTCGGTGAGCCGCAGCAGCCAGGTCTTGTTCTTGCCGGTGTGCAGCGCAAAGAGGTGGTCGGCTCCGGCCTTGGACAATTCGGTCTCCACTTCAGCATCTCTTATCGGTTTGACCTCGAACCACTTGCCAATCCGGGCGAGGACATCGTCCCACTTGAGGTCGTGGAGACCATGCAATAGTCGGTGCGTGGGCAGAATCACGAGACCCGGGTCGGCGATGTTCACGAAGGCCGTGGACTTGAAGCGCAGCGCCGCGTCCTCTGGTACTCGGCCGGCCTGTTCCATTTCCTGCCGGAAGTTGAGCGCGGTCTCATACCGATGGTGGCCGTCGGCAATCAGAACGACCTTGTCGGACAGCTCGCGGCGCGCGATGGCGAGCTTGGCCGGATCGGTGATCGCCCACACCTTCTGGACAACGCCGTAGTCGTCGGTCGCCTTCATGGCCGGTTCGCCAGTCGGAGCCAGCGCCTGCTCGACAATCCCCTTGGGGTCATCGTAGAGCATGAATATCTGCTCGTAGTCCTCGCGGGTGGTTCGGAGCAGGTTCAGGCGGTCGGCCTTGGGCTTGGACAGAGTCCGTTCGTGCGGCAGCACGGTGCCCTTCTCGAACTCATCGACTCGGATGGCGGCGATGAACGACTTGCGGGTCTTCTTCTGGCCTCCGACTTCGAATTCCTGATGCAGGATGTAGATGGCCGGCTTGATGTCGCGGATCAGGACGAACTGTGATGACCAGAGTTTGAACGAGGTGGCCGAGTAGTTATAGGGGTCCGGCGCTGCCGGGAGTATGAGGTTCACAAAGCTATTGGGATGTCGGGCGACGTAGGTCTGCTGCAGTTCCTTGGATATCTTGTCGTAGGGCTGGGTTATGACCCGCGACAGGTCGGGGATCTTCGACGAGTTGTAGTGCCAGCCACGGAACGGTCTAATGTCAGCCAACTGAACTCCTTTAAGGACAGGTTTAGGCTGAGGTCGAGGTTGAGAATGGGACACGAGTCTTTCCCGAATCTCAACCTGAACCTGTGCCTCAACCTATGTCCGGTTCTACTTTCCCAGCAGGACCTTGCGGACTTCCTCCGCGATGCCGATGCCCGCACGCTCCTGGCCTTCTTTGGTTTGAGCGCCGACGTGGGGCGTACCGATGACGTTGGGCAGCGAGAAGAGCTTGAAGTCCTTGGGGGGCTCGGTTTCAAATACGTCGAGCGCGGCCGCGCCGACCTGCCCGCTCTTGAGCGCTTCGTAAAGGGCTTCCTCATCAATGACACCGCCGCGCGCGCAGTTAACGATGACCACGCCCTTCTTCATCTGGGCGATGCTCTCTTTGTTGATGATATGCTTGGTCTGATCGGTCTTGGGCACGTGCAGCGAGATATAGTCGGCGTTCTTCAACATCTCGGGGAAATCGCACAGCTTGCCCGCCTCGCAGGTCTTGATGAACGGGTCGAAGACGAGGACGCTCATGCCCATGGCGATTGCCCGTTTGCCCAGTTCGGTCCCAATGCGGCCGGAACCGATGAGTCCGAGGGTCTTGCCGTAGAGTTCGGTGCCCTTGAACGCCTTCTTCTCCCACTTGCCCTCGCGCAGGGATTGGGTTGCCTGCGGGATTGAACGGGCGCAGGCAAGCATCATGCCGAGTGCTAACTCGGCGACCGTGACCGACGTCGCGGCCGGCGTGTTCACAACCTTGATCCCGCGGGCATCGGCGGCCTTCTTGTCGACGTTGTCGAGCCCGACACCGGCGCGGCCGACGACCTTCAGGTTCTTGCCGGCGTTGATGACGTCGGCCGTGACCTTGGTCGCGCTACGTACGATTATGGCATCGTACGCGGGTATGGCCTGAATCAGTTCGGCGGGCGGAAGGCCCGGGCGTTCGTCGACGTCGATGCCGGCATCCACGAGTATCTTGACGCCGGTCTTGGCGATCGGGTCAGTGATGATTACTTTCACGAAAAGCTCCTTTTCCTTGTCGTGCGGACTGCAGCTCATGGTAGCCGAGCCGGCGGTAAAGTCAACCTCGTGGCCTCTTCCTCATTGACTTATCAGCAGCTTTTGGTAGTGATTATACTGGTTTTGACTGGAGGTGCACTGTGCCTGTATACGAGTTTCAATGTCAGGACTGCGGAAAGAAGTTCGATGTTGTCGCCACACTGGCCGAGAAAGAGGTCGGGCTGGACCCGACGTGTCCCAAGTGCGGTCGGAAACGAGCCCGGCAGGTGTTCAGCCGTTTTACGCTGCTCACCGGGTCGAAGACCGATGATGATTTCGACGAAGGGCTTGACGACATGGGCCCTGGCGGTGAGTCCGGGCTTCCCGACGACATGGGTATGGATGACCTCGGCGACGACCTGAGTTCGGGTGACGCCGGCGGCCTCGATGACCTCGACTAGGGCAGAATCTCGCTCAGACTCGACCGGAGGCGACGATGCACTGGTATGAGTGGATGACCCTGGCAATCATTGTGACGGTGACCATTATCCAGACCGTGCGAGGCATCAAGGCGGGCGGCATGGGGTTGCCGCTGTTTGAGGCCATCGGCGTGGTCGTGGCAGCCGTGGCGTCAACGTCGTTTTCACCGGGGCTTGCCGGTGAGATCCACGTCCGGGAAAGCACGGTGATGCTGGCGTTGTTCATCGCACTCGCAGTCGTTGCATTCATGGTCGCACGCTGGCTGTTCACCGTCACTACCTTTTCGTCCCAGTCGCTCGACGGGTTCTTCAGTTGCATGTTTGGCCTGGTCATGGCGTGGACCATGGCTCACATGTTCTTGAGAATCATGATTTCATCGCAGGGCCTTGACGGTGAGATCGCGACCAACATGGCCACTTTGTCTGTCGTGCGCGAGGTTTTCGAGTTCCGTACCTGGAATGCTCTGATGCGGCTGTTGTTCAGAGCGAAGCTCTCACCGGACATGAATCCGGACGTAGGATAGGGAATCTACAATTGACGATTGTCGAATGTCGATTGCCGGGCGGGGTTTCGGCCTCGTCCGTGTGGGTCATTGGCAATTGGTCATTGGTCATTTACTGACATGGTAGAGGTCTACACCGGCGACGGCAAGGGTAAGACCACAGCTGCGTTCGGTCTCGCTTTGCGGGCGACGGGGCACGGCTGGAACGTGCTGATGATTCAGTTCATGAAGGGCAGCCCGGAATATGGCGAGATAACGGCGGCCAGGGAAGTCAAGGGGCTGATGGTGGTGCAAACCGGCCTGCCGACGTTTGTCGAGAAGGGCAACCCGAGCGCTGAGGACCTCGCTGAGGCCGCGCGAGGGCTCAAGCTCGCCCGCGAGGCGTTGGAGTCGGGCAAGTACCGGCTCATCATCCTCGATGAGATCAACGTGGCCATCGACTACGGATTGGTGAAACTCGACGACGGGCTGGCGTTGATCGACGCCTGCCCGGAAAACGTCGAATTGGTGTTCACCGGCCGTGCCGTAAAGCGGGCAGTGCTGGAACGAGCCGACCTGGTCAGTGAAGTCCATGAAGTGAAGCACCCCTACCAGAAAGGATTCGTCAATCGGGTCGGGATTGACTACTAGCGACTTGCTGGCGGAGTTCCGGGCTGGCAGCAAGCGGGCGTGCGCCCGGCTGATGAGCATCGTTGAGGACGAGCCGGATGTCGCTACGACGGTTCTCGACGAGCTTTACCCGCTTATGGGCAGGGCTTTCCGTATCGGAATCACCGGGCCGCCCGGCGCGGGTAAGAGCACACTGGTCGAGAAGCTCGGGCGAGAATGCCGGAACCGCAACCGGACCGTGGGTATCGTGGCCGTGGACCCGACTTCGCCCTTTTCGGGCGGAGCTCTGCTTGGCGACCGCGTGCGGATGCCCTCGCTGTTCACCGACCCCGGCGTGTTCATCCGTTCGATGGCGACGCGGGGCGGCGTCGGCGGCTTGGCCGCGCGAACCAAAGAGGTCTGCGATGTGCTGGATGCTTTTGGCCGGGACTGCGTAATTATCGAGACAGTCGGCGTGGGACAGGTCGAGCTCGACATCGCCGGCGCCGCGCATTCTACCGTCGTTGTGCTGGTGCCGGAGTCGGGAGACGGAATCCAGACGATGAAGGCCGGGTTGATGGAAATCGGCGACCTCTTCTGCGTGAACAAGTCGGACCGGGAGGGCGCGGACCGGGTGGCCATGGAAGTTGAAGCCATGGTAGAGATGAAGACCAAGACCAATGGCTGGGTGCCACCGGTGGTCAAGACCGTTGCGACGACCGGGCTCGGCGTGCCTTCGCTGCTGGACCAACTCGAGGCGCACCGAAAGCACCTTGAAAGCTCCGGCGTGCTCCTGGACCGGAAGCGCGAAAGCGTCAGATCTGAGATTGTGGAACTGACCGAGGAGTGGTTGAGGCGCGACGTGTGGCGCCGGCCGGACACGACGGTCCGGCTGGACGAGTTGGTGCAGCAGGTGATGGATGGAGGCACGACACCCTATAAGGCGGCCGAGGCGATACTGAAAGATGTTCTTGCCGCGAGTTGAGAGGAGATTTCGATGGCAGATGATTTGAAGAAGATTGCCGAAGAGCGGCGGATGTGGCAGTTGGGCGTCGGGCAGGCCGAACCCGGTCAGTTCCAGACACTCTCCGGAGTGCCGGTGGACATTCTATACACGCCGGCCGAAGTCGCCGAGTTCGACTACCTGAGAGACTTGGGATTGCCCGGGCAGTATCCATTCACCCGTGGCGTCAGGAACAACATGTACCGGGGCAGGCATTGGACGATGCGCGAGTTCTCCGGTTTCGGCACGGCCAAGGACACCAACGGCCGCTACAAGTTCCTGCTCGCACATGGCGAAACCGGGCTGTCGGTCGCGTTCGACTTCCCGACTCTCTATGGCCGGGATTCGGACGAGTCCATCTCGCGCGGTGAGGTCGGCAAGTGCGGAGTGGCCATCGCGTCGCTCGCCGACATGGAGACGCTGTTTGACGGCATCCCGATGCAGGATGTGTCGACCTCGATGACCATCAATGGTCCGGCCGCGGTGGTCTGGGCATTCTACATCGCGGCGGCCGAGAAGCAGGGCGTGCCGAGCGAGAAGCTGCGCGGCACGATTCAGAACGACATCCTGAAGGAGTACATCGCCCAGAAGTCGTGGCTCTTCCCGCCCGAGCCTTCGATGCGCGTCATCACGGATATCATGGCCTACGCGGCCAAGCACGTGCCCAAGTGGAACACGATTTCCATATCCGGCTACCACATCCGCGAGGCCGGCTCGACCGCGGCGCAGGAGCTTGCGTTCACCCTGAAGGACGGGCTGACCTACGTGGAAGCCGGTGTGAAGGCCGGGCTTGATGTCGACCTCTTCGCCCCGCGGCTATCCTATTTCTTCAACTCCCACCTCGACTTCTTTGAGGAGATCGCCAAGTTCCGGGCCGCTCGGCGCATCTGGGCGCGGGAGATGAAGGAAACGTTCAGGGCGAAGAAGCCCGAGTCGTGGCTGCTCCGGTTCCACACGCAGACGGCTGGTTGTAGCCTTACCGCCCAGCAACCGGAAAACAACATCGTGCGTACGGCATTCCAGGCTTTGGCTGCCGTCCTAGGCGGGACACAGAGCCTGCATACGAACTCGATGGATGAGACGTGGGCCCTGCCGACCGAGAAGGCGGTGCTGATCGCCTTGCGTACCCAACAACTCATCGCCGAGGAGACCGGCGTCACGAATACCATCGACCCGTTGGGCGGCTCCTACTTCGTTGAGGCGCTGACCAATGAGCTTGAGAAGCAGGCGTACGATTACTTCCGGAAGATAGATGCACTCGGCGGGATGGTGAAGGCCATCGAGCACGGCTTCCCGCAGCGGGAGATCGCCGACGCGGCGTACCGATATCAGAAGCAGGTCGAGCAGGGCAAGCGGACCGTAGTCGGCGTGAACAAGCACGTACTGGATGGTGAGAAGCTTGAGATTCCCCTGCTCAGAATCGATCCGACCGTCGAGCAGGAGCAGCACCAGCGCTTGGCAGGCCTGCGCAGGAAGCGGGACAACGCCAAGGTGAAGAAGTGTCAGGCTGAACTCAAAGCGGCGTGCACGGGCAAGGATAATGTCATGTATCCCATCCTGGAAGCGGTGCGCGCCTATGCCACGCTCGGCGAGATCTGCGGCACGATGAAAGAAGTCTTCGGCTCCTACGAAGAACCGCCGATGTTCTAGGAAAGTACGAAGGACAAAGTGGTAAGGACTAAGCAAGGTTCTGAAGAAAGTACAAAGGACAAAGTCGAAAAGACTAAGCAAGCCACAGAGTCCGGGAAAGTGTTCGAGCTGGGCGAGCGGACTGCGCTATTTGGCGAGGCCGCAATCAAGCTGGCCAATGGCCTGTTGCGTACTCCGGTCAGCATGCCCTTGATCAGCCAGTTTGTGCGGTCCAGCACGAGTGTCGGGGCGAACTACATGGAAGCCGGGGCTGCGCAATCGGGCAAGGATTTTGACCACAAGATTGGCATCTGCAAGAGAGAGGCTCGTGAGACAATGCACTGGCTGAGAATGCTCGCGGTCGCCGATGAGTCGTCGAAGCAGGAGTGCCGCACGATGTGGCGGGAAGCCCACGAACTGACCATGATCTTCTCAGCTATTCTCAAGAAGCGCCGTGCTGGAGTTGAGACTTGATACTTGCTTTGTCCTTTGTACTTCGGACTTTGGACTTGGCAGTGATGGAGGACTGATGGGTAAGAAGTTGCGAGTTCTAGTTGCGAAGCCCGGCTTGGATGGTCATGACCGTGGGGCAAAGGTCGTTGCCCGCGCCTTGCGTGACGCCGGGTTCGAGGTGATTTACACCGGGCTGCACCAGACCCCGGAGATGATTGCCGAGGCGGCGTTGCAGGAGGACGTTGACGTCGTTGGGCTGTCAGTACTGTCCGGCGCGCACATGACGCTCTTCCCCGAGACGTTGCGCCTGCTCAAAGAAAAGGGCGCTGGGGACATCCTCGTGTTCGGCGGCGGAATCATCCCGCGCGAGGACATGGAGGAGCTGTACAAGCAAGGCTGCGGTCGGCTCTTCGGCCCTGGCACACCGACTACCGACATCGTCACCTACCTGAAAGAGAAGTTCCCAGATCGCGTCTAGAAAAGTACAAAGGACAAAGTACGAAGGACAAAGCAAGTACGAAGTGAAAAGCCGAGTCGCGTCCGGACTTGGTACTTTGTCCTTTCCACGTTGGTTTGTCCTTTGTCCTTTGGACTTTGGATTTTCCTCGCTAGGAGGCTCTGAATGAACTCGGTCGTCCTTCCGGTGCTGGGTGCGGTGGTGTACCTCGTTGGCATGAGGGTGTATGCTGCGTATGTAGACCGCAAGGTCATCGGGGCTGACCCGAAGAGGGCTACCCCGGCGCGGATGTACGCTGACGGCGTGGACTTCATGCCGACCTCGCGCAGCATCCTGTTCGGCTATCAGTTCAAGTCCATCGCCGGTGCCGCGCCGGTGCTTGGGCCTATTATCGCCATCAAGTGGGGCTGGCTACCAGGCCTCGTCTGGATTCTTCTGGGTACGTTCTTCATCGGGTGGGTGCAGGACTACACCAGCGCCATCGTCTCGGTGCGCAACGACGGCAAGACCTTCGGCGGCATCTCGTTCTCGCTCATCTCGCCACGGGCGCGCACCATCCTGATGACGTTCATCTACCTCTACCTGCTGCTGATTGCGGCCGCGTTCGCCAACATCGTTGCGACCGCGCTGGCCAACGCCCCGAGGATACCTCTTGCAATCCTCATGCTCGCCGTGGCCGGCGTGATTGTCGGATATCTCATTTACCATGGCCGGATGCACCTTGCCGTCGTCACCGTCATCGGGCTCGTCCTGTTCTATGGCGCGCTGGTCCTGAACGGGCAGTTTGACATCAGGTTCGGCTCAGTCCACACCAATTGGCTGGTCTGGGTCGTCTTCGCGCTGGTCTTCTCGCTCTTCGGCTCGCTGCTACCGATATGGAGCTTCGTCCAGCCCATCAACTATCTTTCATTCTACATCGTGCTCATCGGCATGGCGATCGCGGTCGCGGGCCTCATCGTCAAGCACCCGGTCATGCAACGGCCGATGTTCACGGGCTTCACTGCGGATAACCTGCCGCTCTGGCCCATGCTCTTTGTGACCATCGCCTGCGGCGCTATTTCCGGCTGGCACGGCGTGGTTTCTTCGACCGGAACGTCCCGCCAGTTGCAGAGCGAGACCGACGCGCGACCGGTTACGGCCGGCGCCATGTTCCTCGAGATGATACTGGCGCTGATTGCGCTGGCGATCGTCGGCATCACGGCCGCGGGCACCACGGGTTCGCCGGACCAGCTCTTCGCTTCCGGCCTCGGGAGCATATTCGGGTTCCTGCACCTGCCGGCGAAATGGGGCCTGGCATACGGCCCGGTACTCATCGCGATTCTGGCGATCACGATTCTGCACCTCGTGGTCAGGTTCATGCGTATTGCGACCAACGAACTGCTGGGGCGGGTCCTGCCGGTGATGCGCGTGCCCGTAATCGGCACGGTCGCGGCGCTCATCCTGACCTTTGCGCTCGTGACTACCGGTACGTTCAAATACATCTGGGTGCTGTTCGGCTCGGCCAACCAGCTCATGGCCAGCCTGGCTTTGATGATCGGGAGCATCTGGCTGGTATCTGAGAAGAAGAAGGCCGGATTTGCGCTCGTGCCCATGGTCTTCATGTATTTGACAACGATGGCCGCATTGGTGTTGACCTGCTGGCAGTTGTTGCGGCAGGCAGCGACCGGCCTGAGTCTGGCCGGGGCGAAACTGCCCGCAGGACAGATTGCGGGCAATTGGATAGCAGGCGTCATCGGCGTGGCGCTGTTCATTGCGGCGTTGGTGCTGGCCTACGATGGAGCGAGCGCGCTGTTCCGATTCGGCAGCAAGAAGCGAGAGACTGCGAAAGGAGTTGCCTAGTGGGCGACGACAAGAAGGACAAGAAGAAGGGTTTCGGGCTAGGGAAGAATCTGAGGGAGTTCGTGTACGGCATGGCCGCGCACGACACGGCCCGGTTCGCATTGAAGACGCGCGGCAGCATGGAGCATCTTTTCATCCTGATAACCATGGGCGACATGCTCGGCATCCCGATTCTGCCGCCGTACTACTCGCTCCGGCTGCTGCCCTACGTGGTGCCGCAGATCTCCACCTGGAAGCGCCGGATGCTGCGCGAGAAAGACTTTACCGATACGCTAGCATGAAGGAAAGTACAAAGGACAAAGTGGTAAGGACAAAGCAAGTGACAAGTGAGAAGCCCCGGTCCGGTCCGTACTTGTTACTTTGTCCTTTTCGTCTTGCTTTGTCCTTAGTCCTTTGTCCTTACTACTTCACGGCCTCGCAGTGGTCGAGTGCAGAGGAGTTACTATGAACTTGAGCCAAGTCCTCACGAACAACCCCCGCATGAAGTATCTCATGTTCGGGGGCAAGGGCGGCCTCGGGAAGACGACGTTCTCAGCCGCGGCCGCGTACCATCTGGCCAGGCAGGGCCATAAGGTGCTGGTCTTCTCGGTTGACCCGCAGGCATCGCTCTCCGATATCTTCCAGCGCGACATCTTCGGCAAGGGCGCGACTGAGATCATGCCTAACCTGTTCGCGCAGGAGATAGACGCGGACCGCCGGATCCACGACTTCCAGAATGAGATCCGCAAGAAGATTCTCGACCGGTACGGGTTCGACAAGGTGCCGGAGGAAATAGAGTCGTACATCGCCGCGGCGTCGAGCGAGCCGGCGATGGAGGAGAGTGCCATATTCGACGCGGTCGTGGATATCGTGTTTCAGGGCCAGTACGACTACTACATCTACGACCTGGTGCCGCTGGGACACGCGCTCTACTACCTCTCGATGAGCAGTATCTACGACGAGTGGATAAACAAGGTGACCGAGCTGCGGTCCGAGATGCAGAAGTACGACAGGGTTGCGTCCAAGCTCAAGTCCGAGGAGAAATCCGAGGAGGACGAAATCCTGACCGAGCTCGAAGAGATCCGCCGGCGCATCAACCTCTCGTCGTCCATCTTCACCGACAAGGAGAAGACCGGTTTCTTCTTTGTGGTCACACCCGAGGAGATGACGATTCTCGATACCAAGAAGGCCGAGGGCCTCTTCTCCAAGTTCGGTGTCCCGATTGGAGGTTTCATCGTGAACCGAGTCATCCCGGAGAGTCTGCTCGGTGAAGCGATACCGGACTACCTGCGGCACCGCATCGAGTTGCAGCGCCAGCCGATGGCACGAATCGCCGAGACGTTCGGCGACCGGGTGGTCGGGAACGTGCCCGAGTTCGAGCGCGACATTACGGGTCTGGACATGATTGCCAAGGTAGCCGACCAGCTCTTCGGCCCGTGAACCACAGACTACGGACAGAGGAGAACCGCAGATGATGCAGATGTCAAAGATGGCAAGAAACCCGACGGACGGAAGTGAACCGCAGATTACGCAGATGTCGCAGATGGTCTGAACGGACATGACAGCCGAGGATACAAAGAAGGACCCGAGAACCTACGCTATCATTGGTGCCGCCATGGAAGTACACCGGGTGCTGGGAAGTGGTTTCCCTGAGGCGGTCTATCAGGAGGCGCTGGAGATTGAGCTGCGGGCTCGCGGCATTCCCCATGAACGGGAAGTGGAGTTGCCCGTGTCCTACAAGGGTGAGAGACTGCGGACATCGTACAAGGCAGACTTCGTCTGCTTTGGGGAGGTGATTGTGGAGTTGAAGGCGATCGCGAAGCTGACGAAGGTGGAGGAAGCACAAGTCATCAATTACCTGAACGCATCAAGCATCGAGACCGGCTTGCTGTTGAACTTCGCCGCAGAGCGTCTCGAGTATCGCCGCTTCGCCCTGACCAAGTCAGCGTCATCTGCGGCTAGTCCTGACGGGGATCCGTATCCCAAGGACCGCGTACCGTGAGGCCGTTCAGTCTCCGTCGGGAACTGCGGCCCGGAAGATGCTCCCTCTGTTCTGTTTCGAGCCATCTGCGTCATCTGCGACATCTGCGGTTAATCTCGGGTCCTGTTCGGGACCTTGCACCTTGGACCTGCTGCAGTCTGCGGTTAGAACTGGAGTGTGACTATGTCTATATCCGAGTCCGAGAATCTGCGGACTTTCTTTGCGGAGCACCCGACTCTGAAGTACATCTACTTCGGTGGGAAGGGCGGCGTGGGCAAGACCGCGTTCGCCGGGGCGACGGCGCTCTATTTGGCGGAGCAAGGGCGGAAGGTGCTTCTTGCCTCGACCAACCCGGTTCACAGCCTGAGCGGGCTCTTGAAGCAGGATGTGTTCGGCAACGAGACCCAGGTCGCAGGCACGCCGCTCATCGCCGTCGAGATCGACACCAAGGATACGATTCTCAAGAAGAAGCAGGAGATCAAGGGTAAGATCGAGTGGTTCCTGAAGTACGCGGACCTGTCCGGTCAGAAGACCGAGGACTTCGTCGAGTCGGCGACCATGAACCCGGCGTTCGAGGAATCCGCCATGTTCGAGCGGATGGTGGACCTGATGTTCGAGAACCGCTACGACGTCTACGTGTTCGACACGGCTCCGACCGCGAACGCGCGACGTCTGCTCGGCATGTCAAAGGTCTACGGGCTCTGGGTCGAGAAGATGCTCGCCAGCCGGAACGAGGCTGCGTCGCTGGCCAAGACGCTCTCATTCTCCAAGAAGGAAGAAAAGGACCCGCTGCTCGACTACCTCCTGACCTTCCGCGACCGGATAGACAAGGTGCACAAGCTGCTGACCGATGAGCAACTGACCTCGTTCTTCTTCGTCACTCTGCCGGAGGCGCTGCCGATAGCGGTCATCAAACGGTTCATCGGCTGGTTTAAGGACTTCGGCATCCCGGTCGGCGGCGTCATCGTCAACGGCTTGATTGACCGGGCGCTGGTCACGGACCAGACCCACGAGTTCGTCCTCAACCGGATTGCCTCGCAGGAGAAGTACATGGAGGACATCCGGAGCTCGTTCCCGCACGTCCGCGCGGTCGTCCCGCGCCTCGAGCACGAAATCCAGGGCGTTGATCGCATCCGCGAGACGTTCCGCTACCTGTTCGCCTAGCCGCGGGCCGGCCATGTCGGCATGGCAGGCTACGGCTGCTTGACTTGACTGGAATCCGGCATAGACTGGTCGCGTGAACAGACCGGTGGCCGTTCTCCTTTGCGCGGCCCTCGCGGCTGCGGTCCTCGGCCGTGAGCCGGGGTTCGTGCCGTATCGCGCCGTGCAGGAGTCGCTGGCGCGAATGCCAGCGAGGTACAGGGCGGAGTGGCTGCAGAAGCACGGGCTTGATGCGTCGCGCTACACCGAGTACCACAAGCCCGAGTCTGCGTCTACGGGATTGAAGCTCGTCGGCAAGTACGGTCGTGGCGAGTCGAACGCGGTGACCGGCAGGGGGAGCCTCGTGGCGCTGACTCTCGGCAGCGAGGTGGCGCTCCTCAACTTCGCCAAGCCGGATAGCCCGGTTGTGCTTTCCGAGATACAACTCGACTTCACCCCCGCTCAGAGCGCTTTGCACGATTCCTTTCTCTTGACCTGCGGGAACGGTATCGAGATCTGGAACATCGTCGACTCGACGCATCCGGTCTACCGCAACGTGATACCCTACGCGGTCGGTGACTTCGCCATCTTCGACACCTTCCTGTATTTCGCCAGTTCCGGCACGTTCTACTCCTATAGCATCGCCAACACGGCCAATCCCAGACCGCTCGGCACGTGTGCGGAAAACGGAGGTGTCACTGCGGCCACGAAGAAGGTAGTCGTAGCGAAAGAACCGGGTGGCCTGGCATTCATCGACGTGTCGAATCCGGCTGCACCCGAACGGGTCGGCACCTATGGTATTGGTGCCCTCGGTGTTGACGCGCGAGGGAACATCTGCGTTGCCAACGGGTACCAGAACGGGGATCAAGACAGGCTCTGGGTGGACGTGCTCGATATTTCGGACCCGACCAACCCTCGTTTGCTGGGCGAGGTTGATAGCGTTGGTGGATACGATGTTCACCTGAGCGGGCCATTGGCTTTCACATCCGGATATTACTACGGTTGGGGTTTCGCCATCATCGACATCAGCGACTCGACCCGGCCGCACGACGTCTCGCAAATAAAGACACCGAACGATGGCTTCGCCGTGTGGGCCGATTGGACTTCCAACCACGCATATGTTGCCGACGCAATGGGCCTTGCTGTGATGGACATCCATGATATCAACCATCCCGTTTATGACACGACCGTACTGCCGGCCCATGATGCTTGGGATGTCTGGTTGGACGGATGCCGAGCATACGTTGCTGATGGCGGCGCGGGACTGCGGATTCTGGACGTGACGAACCCAGCCAACCCGATTGACCTTGGTGGCATTGACACAGCCAACATCCATGCGTTCGAGACGCGGTCAGCCGTTGGACAAGACAGTTTTGCGTTCATGAGCTGGTCGCAGCCACCGCCCTTGCGGACCATAGACGTTACCGACCCGGCCCGGCCCTCTATGGCTGGTGCCTGCTCGCTCTTCGACCCCCCGAAGGATATGGTGCTTCGGGATAGCTTCCTTTACTGCGCCGAGGCCTATCGCTTCCAAGTCGTCAACGTTGCCCGGCCGCGTCAGCCGGTGCTTGTCGGGAGCTGCGTGCTGCAGAATGACGTCATGGACTTGTGGCTCAAGGATTCATTGGCGTACGTATCGAGTGTCCCCAGCTACATCATCAACGTTGCGAACCCAACCAACCCCTTCATCGTGGGGAACATCAGCAGCGGAACATATGGTATTGCGGTCATCAGGGATACGTATGCTGTCACGACACCGGGATACGACTCGATTGTCGTGTACAACGTCTCCGTTCCGTCCGTGCCCTACCCTATCGCGAGCTTAGCCCTGTCTGGTGGTCATCAAGGCGTATACGACGTCGAACTAATGGACGACACCCTCGCGGCGGTAAGCGGCAACTACGTGCACCTGGTGAACGTCAGGGACCCGCTGAGCCCGCGAGAAGTCTGCCGATGGAGCACGCCGAGCGGCGGTTCGCCTCATCTTAGTTACGTGGCGCCTTATCTCTATGTTGCGTGCAGTGACGCAGGTGTCTGCGTGCTTGAGACGACGGCGACAGGCGTTGCCGAGCCCAAGCAAGTCGAATCAGTGCGTACGCGGAAGGGGGCGACCGTGGTCAGGGGAGTGCTGATGATAGGAGACCGGGGACAGAAGACGGGAGACCGGGCGGAACTACTGGACGTCAGCGGGCGGAAGGTGATGGACCTGAAACCGGGCGCGAATGACGTGCGGGCGCTGGCGCCGGGCGTGTACTTTGTGAGAGAGGCCCAAGCGCAAGCACAAGCGGTCCGCAAGGTCGTGCTGACCGGTAGGCGGTAGAGAAGACAGTTTGCAGTAGACGGCAGATCAAGCGGGGCGGCCTTGGGGCCGCCCGCAATACTGCCGGGCGCGTCTCTTCGCATGAGTCCAATAAGACTCACGCGGATCGATGGCTAAGATGGGGGATAAGTCCTTGTATTAGTGGCGGTTTGGGACGCTGGGCGACTCGCCTTGGGGGTCACCCCGGGAACGGTTCCCAGAGTGGTTCCGATGGTGATTCGGCTCAGGACTTGGAGGGGGACTCTCGGAGAGACTTGGCGGGCGATGTTCAGGGTGACCTGTGCTGCGGTTTGGAGTGCGACCTGCACCATGACTCGGCGCGTGATTGTCGGCATCTCTCGGACGGCAATTCGCGACGTGACCCGCGGCGTCATTCGCGAGATGACCTGCACTGCCACTCGCGGCGTGACCCGGAGGATAACTTGCGGGGCGATTCGCGGGGCAAGTCCCCAAGCTTCCTGGGTCTGGCTTCCTGGTGACACATACTGACGGCACTTGTGTGGGAGTGGAATCTGCGTTCACTCCGACAATCTGTGGGCGGTCCGGTCTTGGCGTTCTTGGGGCCCTTGGTGGTTTTCACGTCTGCGTCATCTGCGGGGGAGCAGTGGTCAAGTGGTCTAGTGATCTAGTGGCGGAGGAAGAGTGGATGTAATCTGTGTGATCTGCGAAATCTGTGGATAGTCTCCTTCGGGTCGGGCTTGGGACACGATTGCGCGCGAACGCCAAATGGGGACAGTCCCACGGAGCGCTTGCGTCGGACTCAGCGCGGTACAGTCCCCATTTGGGCCGATCCCAATTCTTCAGCGGAATTGGGTCATGTCCCCGCCCTCGGGACATCTGCGTCATCTACGGTTGATGTTCTCCGGGTTGGGCTAACATGGCGCTTGACTGGGGCGAGGTCGGGGCATAGGATTAGCTCAGGTGAGAGATGCAGTTGAGCCTTGCGCCTTAAAGGAGGCCAGATGGAGTTGAGACTGTTGTTCGCGCCGGCAGCGCTGGTTGCGTTAGCCGGTGCAGTGGTAATTCACGTGCCGGGCGATTCGGCCACGATTCAGCGCGGGCTTAGAGGGGCGCTGGCCGGGGACACGGTGCTGGTAGCGCCGGACACTTATTATGAGAGGATTGTCTGGCCGGCCCGTGACAGCATTGTGCTCTTAGGTGAGTCCGGTGCGGACTCGACCGTGATTGACGGCAGTGATTCGGGCCGGGTAGTGAACATGACCGACGCGAGCTACACTAATGCGACCGTGCTGGAGGGGTTCACGATTGCGCACGGCCTGGTTGCGATCGTGGACGACGGAGGTGCGGGCATCAAGTGCACGGGTTCGCCGGTGATATCCCGCAACCGCATCGTCTGCAACAAGCTGACCGAGTTCGGATACGGCGCCGGCGTGTATGCGTCTGGTGGGCCGGTGCTGAGCTACAACCTCATTGCGTGGGATACGATTATCAATCAGGGCGGAGGGGGCTGGCGGTACGGGCCGGGCGTGCATTGCGCCGGGTCGGGTGTGTTCTACCAGAATGTGTTTGAAGAGAATGCGGCGCTGGGCGGCGCGGGAGGCTTCTGGTACGGCGGCGGGCTGGCTCTCGCGGGCGGCGAGCCGCTGGTCTTCTCGAACCTGTTCCTGAATAACCGGGTTGGCTCGACCGCCGGCGGCTTCGCGTACGGAGGCGGTCTGTACATCGGTGCGGGCTCGGCGTACGTCGCGAACAATACCTTCTTCGGCAATCGGTGCTCAACCGGCGTAACGTATGGCGGCGGCATCTACGTCGACCAGTCGTGGACCTCGACGATCAAGAACAACATCATCAGCGGGAACGCGGCCGAGGGAATCGGGCACATGGGCGGCGGTATCGCGTGTTACACCGATACGGCTCACCAGCCCCCCGTTTTCGACTACAACGATGTCTGGGGCAATTCGCCGGACAACTACTATGCCTGCTTTCCCGGCTCCAATGCGTTATCGCTGGATCCGCTATACGCCACAGGCTCGAAAGGCGACTTCTATCTTGGCTGCGTCGCGGCCGGGCAGGATTCAAGCAGTCCGTGCATTGATGCCGGGGACACGCTGCTCGCGACTGCCCCGCTCCGGCTCGATTCGCTGGTGCACGCGTGGACGACGCGCACCGATTCGGTGCCCGATGCCGGCGCGATAGACATGGGTTACCACTATCCACTGGAGCCGATGGTCGTCGGGCTCGACGGACGTCTTGCGAACGCGAGTCTGGCGCGCCTGAAGGTGCGGCCCAATCCCGTGCGCCTGCGCGCGGCGGTCGAGTACTCGACTGTTCACGCCGGGCGGGTCGAGGTCACGGTCGTGGACGTGGCGGGTCGGGTGCGGGCGATTCTGCTGGACCGGTGGCAGCCGGCCGGCGACCACTCGCTGCCTTTGGGCGGGCGACTGACCCCGGGCGTGTATCTGGTTACGCTCAAGTCCGGCGCGCTCCGGGCTACGGCTCGCTGCGTCGTGGCCGAGTAGGGGAGCGGTCAGAGAAGAGAGGCGAAGTCAGAGTGCAGAAACTGCTGGGCCTCGCACAGGTTGTAGCTCACCTGCGTCACCCTCACCCTTCCCTCCCCCTCAAGGGGGAGGGAATAGAAGGGAGGGGGCAGAGTGCTGCATTGCTGTTGTGGAGGTCAATGGAATGTTGAAAGCAGGAGCAGGAATCCGCGCGGCGATGATTCTGTGCGCCTGCTTCTTTGCAGGCAGCGCCGCACCGGTCTTGATTACGCGAGTGCAGGACGGCGAGACTAGGCAGCCGTTGGCCGGGGCGATGGTGATGAGTGCGGGCAGCGACATCATGGCAGTGACCGATTCGGCCGGGCAGTGCATGGTCGTGTCTCTGCCAAGGAAGGGTGGGATGCTCGTGGCCTCGCGCAGCGGCTATTCCGACCTGCGGTTTCCTTGGTCGCCGCCCGCCAGGCCGGGTCCGGACACGCTGACTGTCGCGCTGACGCTCTACACGAGCGGGCCGCGCGTGGTCGTGGGCCGGGTTTCTGACGCCGCGACCAAGCTGGCCATCGCCGGAGCGCTGGTTTCAGTTGCCGGGGCCAGGTTGGCAGAATCGACACGCGCGGATGGTGGATTTCTATTGAGCGGTTTCCCGCCCGGCCCGCAGACACTGGAAGCGTCTTGCCTCGGGTATCCTGCGAAGTCCGTCGCGGTTCAGGTCAGGAGCGGAGAGACGGACACCGTTGAGCTGTACCTGATGGACACAACGAATGTCGGCAGAGCGGAGGGGACGGTGTTCGATGCCGGCACCGGTAGGCCTGTAGCCGGTGCGCGAATCAGTGTGGAGGGGACCGGCTGCGAGGCGGTCACCGACTCAATCGGACACTACTCAATCGGAGACGTGCCGGTCGGCATGAACAAGGTTCTGGTCAACTGCGAGGGCTACCTCAAGGCCTACACAATTGTCAGGCTGGTGAAAGACTGGGCAGTTACGGTGGACCTTCAACTGCGGCAGTCGCCTTCGCAAGCCGGACCCGGCAGGTAGTCGCCGCGCTCCGGCATCGGCTGCTATTGGTTGTAGGCTCCTGCGTAGTGAAGAAACGCCGCGACGAACATGATGGCAAAGGCAGCGACCGCGACGGCAATAACGAGCAGCGTATAGCACCCGACGAGGTTGGCCGTGACGAGTCGCTTCTTGTGTTTGGCAAGCTGCCGGGCGCCGATGACGAGGAGGGCCGCACTGGCAAGGAAGAAGGCCGTGCTCGCGGCAACTTTGCCCATCTGTTCCGGTATCAGTTCCGCCAGCCGTCGGTAGCAGTACGCGACCGATGCTACGAAGCCGATGGCGAGCACGATGACCAGCATCTTCATCCATCGGTCCGGGTCGGACTTGACCGTCCGTGCCTCGGGCGTGCGGCCGTTGCAGAGCAGGATGAGCCGGTCGCGCAGTTCGTGAAGTTCCTCGGCGCGGGCGTGGAGCAGCGCGCGGCCCTCGGGCGTGTCGTTGCCCTCACGCAGCTTCTGGTCGAGCTCGTCGTGCGCGGCAAGCCCCTGGTCGTAGCGGGTTTTCAACCCCATTATCTCGGCGACGCGTAAGGGGTCGCCGATCTGGGTCTGCTCGACTTCCTCCGCGTTCCAGCCCTCGTCGGTGCGCGTCACCAACCGGTAGAAGCGACCATTGACGGTCACGAAAACGGTCCCCGGCTGGACCCAGATTCCCGGAATCCATGACCACGGTTCCGAACCTGAATACGGGAATCCTACCAGCGGGCGCGAGGCTACTGCCGTGTCGGGAGTACGAGTACCCACGCGATTCAGGATAGGCCGCGCGCCAAGGATGTCAAACGAAGGCAGAAGTCAGGATGCACAAGTGACCAATCCGAACGAACCGCGCTAGACGTGGACGACGGCGAGAATGTCCATGGTCGCCGCGACCGACCAGTGCAGGATCGTGCCGGGAATGAAGCTGCGGCTCCTGAGGGCGATGATGCCGAGGGCGATGCCGGCGACGATGGAACCGACAGCCTCGAGACCGGGCTTGCCCGCGTGCATTATGGCAAATGGGATGGTCTGAATTGCGATGGCCGCAGGCCCGCCGACCCGGCGCTCGAACCCGAACAGCAGGTAGCCGCGGAAGAAGAACTCCCAGATGAACATCTCGACCGCCTTGATGCCGAGCCCCAGCAGCAGACTGCCGGCGCCGAGACGCTCAAAAGCGAAGTAGGGATAGGCATGCTGGAAATCGGGACGGCGAGAGGCAAGATAGACGATGGGCAGCATCACCAGGTAGAGCAGTCCGATGTCGCGAATCCAGCGGCCGTGTTTCTCCAAACGGAAACCGACCTTCCCGAGAGGCAGCCGCAGCGGGATGAGCGACAGCAACGGCAATACCAGGTAGAAAGCGCTGCGCCAGAGCACCGTGACCGCGCCCTGCCATCCCGGCCAGAGATGGGGCGTGCGCGGTCGGAGATACGGGGGGAGCAGCGCGGCCAGCGCGAAGGTCGCGCTCAGCAGGAGCAGGTCGGGCGCGGCCGAGATGTTCCTGCGTGCATCGGTCCACAGACCGCGGAGATAGTCCACTGTTCTAGGGAAGGACGAAGTACAAAGGACAAATGACAAAGCGAGGAGGGCGGGCAAAGCTGCGCAGAGCCGGCGACCTGCGGTCGTCCATGGGTGAAGATAGGCAGGGTCGGCCTGGCGGTCAAGTCGGGCGAGGAATTGACAAGGCGAACTCCCGGCATAAGCTTCAATCATGCGTATCTGCCGAGTGGTTCCGATTGCCTGCCTGTTGGTTCTGGCCGCCTGCTCGAACAACCACGCGCCGATTGTGCCGTCGCTGCTGGTTCCCGATATGGCCCAGCGCGGCGACTCAGTCTGGGCCCAGGTGCAATCGTACGACCGGGGCGGCCACCTGATGTACTTCCTGATTGACTGGGGCGACGGAACCCAGTCAGGCTGGGTCGGACCGGTGCCGTCCGTCACAGCGTACGCCGTCCCGCATGTCTACACCGACACCGGGGTCTTTGGCGTCCTGGCAAAGGCGAAGGACTCAACCAGTGAAACCGGCTGGTCCGACACTTCTTTCATCCATATCGGCGAATTCGGGCCGTTTGTTCCGAACCGACCTTCAGGCCCGGATACAGTAAAGGTCGCAGATTCGGTGGACTACTTCACGTCGGCCGGACATCCTCTTTACCGACGAGTTTCCATTCAGTTCGATTGGGGCGACACCCTGGGCGACTGGAGCGAGTTCATGGCTCCAAGCGCATCCTACTACGCGCGGCACGCATTCTCTCGCTCCGGAATCATGCCGGTGCGGGCGCGCGCCAAAGACAGCCTTGACCACGTGTCCGACTGGTCCAGACCGGAGTCGGTCACGGTGGTGCCATGATGAGGCTCAGCCTTCAGGCCGTTCGTCCTATTGGTCCATTCGTCCTATGCCGGACTCTTTCCCGGAGGCACCATGAATAAGTTCCTGTTGTTCTGTCTTGTTGCCCTTGCCGCGGTCGCGTCGGCGGCGAGTTCTCGCTATGTCGTCGAGAAGAAGGTCAAGGTCTACGCAACGCCGGACCAGCTCGCCCGCATCGCGCCGGACGTGCTCGAGTTCTACGGCAAAGGTGAGGGCTGGTTCATCGGCGCGGTGAAGGAGCCGGTCTACGAGAAGCTGGTGAAGGAAGGGTTCAAGATCGATGTGCTCGTGCCGGATGTGCGTGCCGCGGCGCTGCGGAACACTGCCGCTTTCCATACCTATGAGCAAATCCGCGATACCCTGGCCATCATCGCTCAGAACCATCCGGACATCTGCCGGCTGGATACGATCGGCTATTCGGCCAACGGCAACCTGATGCTGGCGATGAAGATAGCGGAAAGCGTGAACGTATTTCGTGGTAAGCCGCGCATCTGCTTCGACTGCTCGATTCACGGCATCGAGAATAACGGCTGCGAGATCGGTCTCTATGCGATTATTCAGCTTGTCAGCGGCTACAACGTGGACCAGGACATCACGCGCTGGGTGAAGGAGCGGGAAATCTGGATTATCCCGATGACCAACCCGGACGGCCTGATTGCGCGCACGCGCGAGAACGGACACGGCTACGACTGTAACCGGAACTACGGCTACGCCTGGGGTCCGAACGCGAACGGCGGCACCGGGCCATTTTCCGAGCCGGAGGATCAGGCGCTATACCACCTGGCTGAGAACCATCCGATGCAGGCATGGAGCCAGTACCACAGCGGAGCGACCGACGCAATGTGGTGCTGGGGATACACGACCAAGGCGGCAATGGACTCGGTCCTGGTCGATTCCGAGATGACGCGCTATGGTCAGATATGCGGGCTTACCGCGGGCCAGATATCGCGCATCCTGTATTCGGTGTCCGGCGGCTCGACCGACTGGTACCAGGGTGCGCTCGGGGCCATGGGCTACGCGGTCGAGGTGTGTACGGGTCAACCCAGCGACCCGTCGCAGATTGACACCATCAACCATTCCAACTGGACGGCGATGAAGGGGGAGATTGAACGAGTGATGTGGGGCATCCGGGGCAGGGTGCTGGATTCAGTCACGGGCAAGCCGGTTGACGCGCGCATCACCGTGAACCCGCCCAACTGGTTCACCTACACCGACTCGATGGGCTACTACAGCAAGAGCCTCCGCGTCGGCACCTACGCAGTCACCGTCGAGGCCAACGGGTACCATGTCAAGACCGTCAACAACGTGGCGGTCTCGGCCGACACTTTCACGGTCGTGAACGTTGCGCTCGCTCCGGACACGGCGGGCCCGATCTGCGCGTACAAGGTCATCACCTGCGACATGAACGAGAAACCGGCCAACATCAACCCGACCTTCGCCTGCTACGCGCTCGGCCGGCACGACGGTGTCCGATTCTCAATCGGCGACTCCGGGTGGTGCAGCTTCGACATGGGCCGGAAGACGCCGATCATCAATGGACCGGGCAGCGATTTCACCGTCTACGAGGGCGACTCCAGCCCGGAGGCTTGCAGCGTGTGTGTTTCGAACGACTGGAACGGGTCGTGGCGCCTCTGTGGAGTCGGTACGGGCACGCAGAGCTATGACCTGGCCGTGGCCGGCCTGTCCAGCGCCCGGTACGTTCGGATTGCGGACGTCGGGAACGGAAGTTCCGGCCCCTACGCCGGGTTCGACCTCGACGCGATTGAGGCGGTGCCGGTCAACGCACCGGCTGTCGGCTATCAGGCGCAGACGGTGATTGACTCCCCGCCGGGAGGCAACGCCAACAACCGACTGGACCCGGGCGAGAATGCTGACCTCGTGGTCGCGCTCAAGAACGCAGGCCGGCGCGGCGTCGACAGCCTCAGGGCCGTGCTCAGGACCACCGACTCGTACGTCTCGGTTTCCGACTCGACCGCCTACTACGGTACTGTTCTGTCGGAATCGACGCGGGACAACAACGCCGACCGATTCCACGTTGCGGCGGCAGCCAACACACCGCTGGAGCACCTGGCCCAGATGAAGCTGTACCTGACCGGCATGGGCTACTCGGACAGCACGTCGTTCACCATCACGGTTGGCAAACGGTTCGTGACCGACCCGGTCCCGGACGGGCCGCGGACGCCGCCTTCGTATTGGGCGTACGATGACATCGACACCCTATACGATGAACACCCGACCTACAACTGGGTCGAAGTGAACGGCGTCGGGACCCAGATGAGCTTCTCCAATAACGACGCCGTCAACCTGACAAGCATTCCGGCCGCGTTCGGGCCGCTGAAGTTCTACGGCCAGCGCTACACGCAGTTGTCCATCTCGGCCGACGGCTGGATTGCCTGCGGTAACTACACCACGTCTAACTACACGAACACCAACCTCCCCAACGCTTCGGCCCCGCGCGCCACAGTCTTCGCCAACTGGGATGACCTCTACCCGAAAGTCGAAGGCTCGGGGTACGTCTACTACTACCCCGACACGGCCAATCACCGCTTCATCGTCGAATACGATTCGGTGGCCTACGTGAGCAACACCTCGACGCGCGACAAGTTCGAAGTCATCTACTACGACACCACCGTTGCCTCACCCTCGGGGGACAACGTGATCGTGGTTCAGTACAAGACTGCGGCCGGGTTTACCAGCTCGACCCTCGGCATTCAGGACCCGACCAGGGCCATTGCGATTCAGGACCTGTTCAACGGCACCTACGCCGACGGCGCGGCGCCGATTGTTCCGGGCCGGGCTATCAAATACACGACCACTGCGCCGACCGGCATCGCCGAGCGACTGTCCAGCCTGACCCCTGTCGGACGGCTGACGTTGAAGGCCCTTGGCAACCCGAGCCGGGGCCGCATCACGCTCGCCTACACTCTGCCGATTGCAGACAAAGCAAGGCTCTGCGTCTACGACCGCACCGGCCGGCTGGTCAGACATTGGGACCTGGACGCGGGACATGACCCAAATCTCCGAGATTTGGGATCGTGTCCCAAGTCGGTTCTCACCTGGGACGGCACCGACGCCATGGGCCGCAAGGTCGGGGCAGGAGTCTACCTCGTGCGGCTGGTCGCGGGCGACAAGTCAGTTGTGGCAAAGACAACGGTCGTAAGATGAGACCAAGGAAAAAGGACAAAGCGCAAGGGACAAAGCAAGCCCGAAGTCCAAAGTCCAAGGTCCGTAGTCCGTCCCTAGTCCCTAGAAAGAGTTGGGACCACTATTTCATGGACATCGCACAACTGGTGAGCGAGCGTTCCACCTGCCTCCGGCGCAAGGTCGGCGCGGTGCTCGTGCGCGAGCGCAGGATACTCTGCACCGGATACAACGGAGCGGCGCGCGGCCTTCCCCACTGCGACGAAGCCGGTTGTCTTCGTGAGAAGCTGCACATCCCATCCGGCGAACGTATCGAGATCTGCCGGGGAATCCACGCGGAACAGAACGCGCTCGTCCAGGCTGCTGCCTTCGGCATCAACGTCACTGGTGCGATGCTCTACTGCACCCACGAACCGTGCATCACCTGCGCCAAGATGCTCCTGAACGCGGGCATCAGAGAGTTCGTGGTGGAGCACCCGTACCCGGACGAACTCGGCCGCCAGATGCTGGCCCAGGCGCAAGTCAAAGTCCGCAAGCCGGTCTAGCCGGCTACACGCAATCGGCCGCCGGGCCTCGGGGCCCGGCGGCCTCCGGTTCTAGGAAGACGGTCTACGGCCGTGGCTCACGGATTGAAGCTTGCAGCTTGAGGCTTGCAGCCGTGACGAAGTCACATACCATTGACGCGCTTGGGATGTGTAAATTTGGAAGTGTCACTCTTTTCCCCGCGCACCGCAGCAATGGTCGCTATCCTTCAGCCCGAACCCTGCCCGCGGCGCGTTCTCGGTGCGCTACGAGGTGCCGGATCAGGCCAACGTATCAGTCGGCGTCTACGACGTCGATGGCAGGCTGGTTCGGTCGCTTCGTGAGGGCGACGCTGCGCCGGGCCGGTACGAGGCCAGGTTTCCTTCGGGTGCTCTTCCTGCCGGAATCTACTTCCTTCGTCTCGACGCGCCGGGATTCCAGGATACGAAGAAGGTGGTAGTGACGAGGTAGGGAGAAGAGGTTAAGGCTGAGGTTAAGGTAGAGGCGCAGAGAGCGGTATAGAGAAACCAGAAGGGGCGGGCGCAAGCCCGCCCCAATCCCCTGAACCGGCCTCAGTCGTCGGCTGCAGGCCGGGACGCTATGTCGGTCCTACCGGCTTACTGGTGAGCGTGCGCGCCCGGGCAAGGAACGAAGCGGCCAGCTCAACTGCCTGGCGAGAGCCGGCTTCGGAGAAGCGACTGTAGTAGTCAGCGTTCTCCCGCAGCGTCTTCCCTGCCTCAAGCCCTTCGACAAACTCCAACTCGAGTAGTCGGGATCCGACGTAGAGTTCACGCAGCGCGATGACGAGACAACGGTGGCTGCGTTCACGGTATCCCCGGGCGTACAAGAGCGCCCGCGCACTGTGAAACATGGAGTAGTAGGCTTGGATGGTCGCCCATTTGAGCCCGCCTGCGACCAAGGTCCGGCGGGCCTCATCGAGGTCCTGGCCCGCTGCCGCCAGTTCGCCCGCGACAAGGGTCGGACCAGGCGAAAACCGCCGAATCCTGCCCGACTTCAGACATGACTCGAACTCCGGGCCTAGCTTTCTTTCCATAGCTCGATGCCCCGCCTGAGTTCGGCGCCGAATACGGGGTTGGCGCGCTCCAGGTCGGCAAGCCCGACCGGCGTCACGATGACGGTCTGCAACGCGTCGCCGCCGGCGGAGACGATCTTCCGCACCCGGTCCGGCGAATTGGTCACCACCAACAGGTCAATATCGCTGTCGGGAATGTTCGTTCCCTCGGCGGCGCTGCCGAACAGCACAACTCGCAGCGCCAGTCTGGACAGGCGGTCAAGCAGAGGGGCGAGAGCGTCGATGTTCAGCAGCATCTTGAACGATCGGACTCGCGGGTCGCCAAGACGCGCGCGGTAGAATCGCATCCGGCCGCGATCCTCGGCTTCAACCAGACCGGCTTCGGCCAGTTCACGGAGCACGCGGTTCACCCCGCCGCGTGAGAGGCCGGCTTCGCCCGCCACTTCGACGCCGTAGAAACTCCGGTCAGCGTGGGCGCAGAGAAACGCCAGCACGGCTTGCTCCAGCGACGCAACAAACAATCGACCCGAGTCGCCCTGGCGCCGGCCTGAACTCACGTACTTCATGGTGAACTCAAGTTCATCATAATGAACTAGCTCTCGGGAGTCAAGGGGCGATCAGGATGGGCCGATACGGACCGGTTAGTGGGCGGACACTGAGAAGGCGCGGACGGAGACCAAACCAGCTGAGCCACTTCTTGAGTCGGTCGCGTGCAACGGTCTGCGTGATGCCCTTGCCTTCGTCCAGCTCCTTCAGGCCGGTTTCGACTTTGAGTCTGAAGTAGATCTCGGCCATGATGTCCGTCATGCTGGCGTCGTCGGGGAGCCGCTCAATCATCTCGATGGCTTCATTCTTCACCTCGGGCACATGTAGCTCCTCTTCGTGATTCTAGGCTGGCTGAACCATGAGTCAAGGCCGGGCCGCGCGCACGCTGGCGAGCGGATTCCGGCGGGCGGGTCTCTACTCAGTGCGCTGGGATGGCACGGATGACCGCGGGCGCGTCGTGCCGAGGCTCTGCGGCTGGTCGTCGGAGCCGAAGCTTTCGAGGTACAGCTTGACCGCTTCTTTGAGGTTCGCCTGTGTCTCTTCAATCGTCTTGCCTTGGCTGACCACTTCGAGCTCCAGACAACGGCCCACGTACCAGTTCTCTTCCTTGGTAACAACGGCCGCGAACCTGCGGTCATTCATGCGCCTTCCTTTCGAGCCAAGTTTAGCGATGATGTCGGGCGCGTCAATGGCCGTCGTCCGGTCGTCTTTGCGGGATGTCCTGTGGCACCTAATGCCTGATCAAGCGCTGCCGGCTCCGCGCCGGGGTTCCGGGCGGTGAAGAAGGCGGTGGTGATGAGGTAGGTGGAGAGTTAGCAGGTAGCAGTCAAGAGTCAGGAGTTGGGGCCGGCGAAGGCCCGCCCCGCAGCATGATGACCTCTCGCGTGCGCCTGGCTTCGGCAACGATGCGTTCGTCCGATGCCGAAGCAAGTCCGATGTCACCGACGTGGCGACAAGAGTGCCCTCTCGACGACAGTCGCCTGCCGAGTTCGCGCGGCAGGTTCATGTTGAGGAGGAACTTCAAGCGGTGCTCGCCGGCTCCAGCGAGACCACGCGTTCTTCCTTCGCCCACGAGGCGTACGCCAGCGCCTGTTGTACGTCTTCTCGCTCAAGCTCCGGCCACTCGCGGAGAATCTCATCGACTGTCATACCGGAGGCCAGGTAGCTGAGGATAGAGGCAACCGGCATCCTCAGGCCCCTGATGCAGGGCTTGCCGAAGCACTTGTCGGGGTCAAGAGTAATGCGGCTGAATCGGTAGTGACGAATCTCCATGTCTCAGTTTATCGGCGCGCCTTTCCGCATCAAGTCGATAGACACCCTCTGAATCCGAAATTGAACCACAGAAAACAGGAACACTGAGGCCGTTGAAACCCCCGTTCATGTCACCCTGAGCGAAGCGAAGGGTCTTCTAACTGCCGTAGAATCGTCCTCTCGAAGACTCTTCGCCGCGCTCAGAATGACGAAAGGAGGCCTTCTTCAGCAGCTCAATCAAGGCGGCGGCTGCCTGCGGTCTGCGACCTGAGCCGGCGGTGGCGTTGCCAAGAGGGGAGTCAATCCGGGGGTGACTGCGGCATTAAAGGCCGCACACGATGCGGTGCTCAATGTGGCCGTCAGTCAAGGATTTAGGGCGGTTGTCTGTAGCGCGACGAGTTCAGAGTTCAAGGCCGCGGGCAATCGCGACCAGACTGGGGAATTCAGCGCCACTCTGAGTGGGGACGTCAACGCCAGCCTCAGCCCGGCCATCGGCCGCGCGGCGAGCCCAGCCGCGAGTTCGGGCCTGACCTGCGCGCTCAGCCGTGAGGCCACCGCGGCGGCCAGTCACGCCGTCAGCGCCTATGCCACTGCCGAGTTCAGGACGGCATCGAACCGCGGAATCCTGATGCGAGCGCTTTGACTCAACCCGGACTTGGACACGATCCCAATGCCCCAGAAGGCGCTTTGACGCGATGCAAGATCGAAAATGGGGACAGTCCCAAGGAGCGCGCGGACGCTCTAATACCGGTGATACGTTGACGTGCCGTCGCCAAGATGGGGACAGTCCCTGGAAGTCGCACAAGGCCCTGCGAAGGGACAGTCCCCATCTTGGGCTCAGTGGCCGGCATACTATATGTAGTGGCGTAACCGTTCTCGGACCACAATTCTGCCGCCCACCCCTCAGTCCGGAGACTGCCCACCCCGCAGCCCTTGCCGATGCAGCGCGAGGTACTTTGTAGCCTGCAATGACCCGAGCTTTGAGTCGAGCAACGAGCCGAGCAATGCTGCGAGCTTTGTTTCGAGCAATGTCCTGAGCAATGTCGCGTGCAGTTCGCCGAGGAATTCCGTGTGCAGTTGCTCACGCAGTTCACGACGCGCTGGCCGACGCAGTGCAGTGCGCAGTGAAGGATACTTTGGTCCGAGCTTTCCGACGAGCAATGACAGGTGCTTTGAAGGACCAAATCGCGCGTCTGACGTGAGGTCACATTTGCCAGGAATCAGTTCTAGGAACAGGTTGAGGTTGAGGTTGAGAATGAGGAAGAGGTTGAGGTTGGCGTGAGAGCAGAGGAGCGGGCCCAAATGTGAGCCATCTGCGTCATCTGCGTAATCTGCGGTTCTCCTTGTCTCTTGCCTCCTCCGGCAATCCATACTTCAGGGATGGAACGAAGTCAGATGTCAGAAGCTGGATGCGAGATGTCAGAAGTGAAGGGACGGACAGAGGCGGCTAGCGGAGTTCTTTGGTGTAGTCCAAGCGAGAAATCAGACCGGGCGAGGCGATCCAGAGGTAGTGGTCGTCGGCGTAGAGTGAGTTGATTTTCGCGACCGGCAGGCCGCGGGACGCATCAATTGTGGTGTATGAGCCGTCTTTGGTGTCGAGCACTGTGATGACGGAGGACGGGAGACCGGGGACGGGTGACGGAGTGGCCATGAAGACGCGGGTGCCGGCCGCGGCAAGGGTACGGATGGGCTGTTTCAAGTCAAACCCGGGCGGGACGTAGTGGAACCACCGGCCGTCGGCAGTGCGCGAGACGATTCCTCCGATGGCGCCGAAGTAGGCGGTGCCGTTGCCCGCGCTGGCGATGTCGAACACGCCGAAGTTGGTCGCGCCGTACGGGTCGGTGTACTCGGCGGCGCTGTCGCGGGTGGAGAGAAATAGCCCCTGGTCGGTGCCGAAGATGAGCGAGTCGTGAAGCCGGAGCAGTCCGTTCGCCTGGCGCGGCAGGCTGAGCAGTTGCACGAGCTTCTTGTTCGAGCCCAGCGAGTAGATGCCGTCCGTGGTGCCGAGCAGCAGTCCGCTCGAGTCGGCCGAAATCGCGGTGAGGCCGTGGTCACGTTCAAGCGACGTGACGTTGCCGTAGAGGAGCTGGAAGCCGCCGGTGACAAGGTCGCCGGGCCGGGTGAGGAAGTAGTACCAGTCACCGGTCGAGTCGAGCGATATTGCGGTCGAGCCGCCGATGAACCAGAGCCGGTTGTCGACGCGGGCGATGTGGGAGACGGAAGACGGGAGACCGGAGCCGGAAGTTGATGGGCCGAAGCGGATGTGCCCTTCACTGAACCCGGAGCGGGGGTTGTATACGACGATGCCATAGCCCTGAACAGCGGCAAACAGCCGTTTGTTGCTTTTGTCCGGCCGCACGAGCGTAATCGGGTGGTTGATGAGCTGCTCGTCCGTGACGAAGTACGGCGTGAGGAAGGGGAAGTTGCGGGGTTTGAGCGTGTCCCTTCCTCCGTACCAGGTAAGGTCGGACGGGAATTCAGAGACCCGGTTGAAGTCGAGCGCGTTGCTCGCACGGAAGTAGGGACCGGCGTCGGTTTCGAAGTAAGCGCCGTTTTCGGCAATGCCGATGGATGAGACGTTCTTGAACGGTGCCGTGAGTTCCTCGACCAGCCCGGTGGCCGGGACATAGCGGTGGATGTGGCCGTCGGTTGCGATGAAGACGTCGCCGCGCGACGGGTTGTGGGCGCAGAGGCGAACTTCGCCGGTGAGACCATCGGCCACGGTCAGGGCGCGGACGAAACGCAGCCGCGGGCGGTCAAAGACACAGACGCCGGTTGGTACCGCGACGTACACTTCGGAGACGGACGCGGAGATGCAGCGGACCTCGTCCATCGAGGGAAAGAACTGCCAGTTCTCGGGATGGTACATGCCGAGCAGGGCGAGGAGAAGCAGGGAAACCATCAGGTACCACAAACCCCAATGACCAAGTCCCAATGACCAATCAATGCCGGAATGCCGAATGCCCGATTGGTCATTTCCTTACCTGGGGTTTGATTGGGAATTGGCACTTGACAATTGGTCATTCCGACGCATCGAAGCCTGGGCATCTCCATTGAGCACTGCCGCGAACGCCTGCGGCAGGAAGTGGGGCAGGTCACCGGCGGCGAGGCAATACTCGGTGAACGTCCGCACGGCAATGTCGGCGGCGAGACCGTGGAGGAACACGCCCGCACAAGCGCCGTCCAGCGGCGACATGCCCTGAGCGATCAGGCCAGCGATCAGACCGGTGAGGACGTCGCCGGTTCCGCCCTTGGCCAGGCCTGAATTGCCGGTCGGGTTGACGAAGATGGTGCCGTCCGGAGCGGCGACCACGGTCGAGGCGCCTTTGAGCACGAGCACCACCTTACGCTCAGTCGCGAATTTACGCGAGATGCCGACGCGGTCGGCGTTGACGTCACCCGCCTTCAGCCCGGTCAGGCGTGCGAACTCGCCCGGGTGAGGCGTAAGCACGAGTGGAGCCTTGACGCGCGAGAGCAGGTCGATGCGACCGGCGAGGTTGTTGATGCCGTCCGCGTCAATCACGGTCGGCCGTTCGACCTCGGCGAGGAAGTCGAGCTCGAGTTCTCGCGTGCGGGGGTCGGTGCCGATGCCGGGGCCGAGCGCGACTGCCTGAGCGTCGCCGGCCAGTTCAAGCAGGCTCTCGGTGGCGGCCGGGGACAGTGTCTCGGTATCCGTCTGCGGCAGCGGGATTTTCACCGCCTCGACTACGTCGGATGACACGACATCGGCGATGCCGGCAGGAATGGCGATCCGTATCAGACCGCACCCGGAACGGACCGCAGCCGAACCGGCGAGGACGGCCGCGCCGGAGAAATTCCGCGACCCGGCGATGATGAGCGTGGTGCCGAATGTTCCCTTGTGGCCATCGGGTCTGCGCCCGGGCAGAATCGAGCGGACGTGTTCGGCATCGAGCAGGAAGGCCTGATCACCAGGGATTAGGGGCTGGGGATTGGGGATTAGGGTCCGAGCCCTCGTCCCTAGTCCCTCGTCCCTAGTTCCTATCTCTGGCATACCGATGTCGCCGATTTCTGCGGTGCCCACGCAGACACGGCCAGGGTAGAGCCAGAGGCCGACCTTCGGCATGGCCATGGTCACGGTCAGGTCGGCGCGGACGCACGGTTCGTACGGCACGCCGGTGTCGGATTGAAGCCCGGAGGGCAGGTCGATGGCCACCACGTATGCGCCGGACTGGTTGATGAGCGTAATGGCCTGGGCGGCGAGCCCGGCAGGCCTGCGGGTCAGGCCTGTGCCGAAGATCGCATCGATGATTACCTTCCTGTCTTGGAGAAGCGGTGCGACGTCTGCGGCCTTCGAAACTTCGCGGACCGAGAGACCGCCGTCCTTGAGTCGGTTGCAGTTGGCGAGGGCATCACCCGCGAGGTCGGCTGAGCTTCCCAAAAGGACGCAATCGGGCTTCGCGCCATTGTCGAGCAGCAGCCGAGTGACCACGAAGCCGTCACCACCGTTGTTGCCCTTGCCGCAGACGACGAGCGGCTGAGTGCCGGCGAGGCTGCCAAGGTGTTTTTCCATGAACTTGATTACGGCCTGACCGGCGTTCTCCATCAGCGTCAAGCCCGGGATGCCGTGCTCCGCGGTCGCGCGACGGTCGAGGTCCTGCATCTGGGCTGCGGTCACAAGACGCTGCATGGCGGTTAGTGATTATAGAAGCGGGCTGGTGAGTGTCAACGCAATGGAAGACGCAATGGAAGACGTCCGGTGGGCCGTCGGACCAAGCACCAATGGCCAAGCGTCAATGATAATTAAATGCCCAAAGCAGGAACGGCGGGGCGTTCGAGACCATTCCGGAATCGAGGCTTGATTGGTCATTGGAACCTGGTACTTGGTCATTTCCGTTGCTTGACACCAGCGCAGTCAGGGCTACGCTTTCCTGATGAGTCGTCGTTTCTTTATCTGGGCCGCGATTGTCGGTCTGGTCCTCGACCGGATTCCGAAGCTTATCGTGCATGGGATGTTCATCAGTGGCGTGCTCAGCGACGGGCGCGAGCTACGTCTCATCGGCAACGTGCTCAAGGTCACGTACGCGATGAACCATCAAGGCCTGTTCAGCCTGAACTACGGGCCGCCGTTCATGTACTTCGTACTGCCGCTGTCGGCGGCGGGGCTTGTAGCGTGGTACGGTCTCCGGGCGAATGACATCTGGTCTTCCACCGCGTTCGGCCTGGTTCTGAGCGGCGCGCTCGGCAACGTGATTGATCGAGTGGGGCTGAGCTACGTGATTGACTTCCTGCTTTTCGACATACCCGGCCATCCGGTTGTCCTGTTCGGGCGCTTTCCAATTGTTCCGTGGCCGGTGTTCAACCTTGCCGACGCCTTTGTCCTTGTCGGCGTCGTGATGTTAGTCGGCAAGGAGCTGTTAGGCCGAGCGCCAGGGGCCAGAAGGTCAGAGGCCGAACCCATAACCGCGGCTGCGACGGCAGAGGGAGACTAGCCAGCTATGACCAGAGTCTATCTCGACAACAATTCGACGACGCCGATTGACCCGCGCGTTGCCGCGGCGATGGAGCCGTACCTGCACGAGCTGTTCGGCAATCCCTCGAATATTCACAGCTTCGGCCGGGAGTGCGCCGAGCCGGTGGCCGAGGCAAGAGAGCAGGTCGCAGCCTTCCTTGGCGCGAGCCCGGACGAGATATTCTTCACCGGTGGCGGAACCGAGGCGGACAACTGGGCGGTGAAGGGCACCGCCTACGCGCGGGTGGATCGAGGGAAGCACGTTGTCTGCAGCGCGATTGAGCACAGTGCGGTATTGGAGAGCTGCCGGTACCTTGAGTCGCTAGGGTTCCGGGCGACGTATCTGCCGGTGGACAAGTCCGGTCTGGTTGACCCGGACGAGGTGAAGCGCGCCCTGACCAGGGAGACCGCGCTCGTCTCGGTGATGCTTGCGAACAATGAGATAGGGACCATCGAGCCCGTTGCAGAGATTGCCCGAATCTGCCGTGAGGCCGGCGTCACGAGTCACACCGACGCGGTCGCGGCCGCGGGCAAGATCCGTGTGGACGTGAACGAGCTGGGTGTTGACCTCCTGACGATTTCCGGGCACAAGCTGCAGGGCCCAAAAGGCGTTGGCGCCCTTTACATCCGTGAAGGGACGAAGATACACCCGTTGGTGCACGGTGGCCATCAGGAGAAGGGACTCCGCGGCGGCACCGAGAACGTCATCGGCATCGCCGGGCTGGGCAAGGCCTGCGAGCTCCTCGCCGCCGAGTGGCAGACGAACGCCGAACATGAGCGCAAGCTGCGGGACAAGTTGGAGCGGGCGATTCTCACGCGGGTTTCGAAGCTCATCCTGGACGGCCATCCGACCAGGCGTCTGCCGAACGTCTGTCACGTGTGTGTGGGCTACGTCGAGGGCGAGGCCCTGCTTGTGAACCTAGACATGGAGGGCATTGCGGTTGCGTCGGGGTCGGCATGCTCGACCGGGAGCGCCGAGCCGTCGGCGACGATGAAAGCAATCGGGGTGCCTCCGCTCTTCGCCAATTCTCCGGTCAGGATGTCGCTCGGCCCGGGCAACACCGAGGCCGAGATCGACTACACGATTGAGGTCTTCGAGAAGGTCGTAGCCCGGCTCCGTTCAATCTCGCCTATCTGGAACCGGCGCACGTAGCCGCCAGGACAGGTCCCCGGTCCGAATCTGTCCGCAGATCACACAGATTATTACGCGGATTCCTTCATTCCCGACGAGACGACCGTAAGTCGCCTAGACGTCGAGGATGACGGTGGCGCGGTAGCCGTCGTCGGTCTTGTCTATCCTGTACTGATGGTAGGTCGGGGTCTTGACCTCGACTTTGAGGCCGTGGCGTTCCCGGTCGAATTCCTCACCATAGACGGTGGCACTGATATGAGTTGGCTCGACCGAGTTGATTTCGATGCGGGCGATTGCCAGAGAGCGCGTGGAGAAGAGGAACAGGAGTTCGCGCAGCCAGTCGAGGAAGAGTTCAGAGAGTGACTCGGTCTCGAGGTATACGGGCTGGCGTACGGTCTCCCGCACCTTGTCTCGGTCGAGAATCAGGTCGAAGAGGCAGGTGGCAGCGTTGGTGAAGAGCTCGGCAAGGTCAGAGCCATAGATCTCGGCCTTGACGTCAGAGGTGTGTTCGAGGAGACGGTACGGCGCCTTCATGGCGCAAGTATCAAGGACAAAGGACTAAGGACAAAGCAACGCAGAGAATGACAAAGTACGAAGTCGGGGTTCGTCTTGTGACTTGCCGCTTTGATTAGTCCTTTGTCCTTACTACTTGGTCCTTGTGCGCGATTACTTGGCGCGCACAATCGTGCGTGCCGCGGCGACGTTTCGCTGGGCATCGGCAACCCAGACGCTTACGACAAAGGACGGAAGACCAATGACGGAGGACGGAAGAGAGACGTCGGCGTTGAAGCGTTCTGTGCCGGAGTCGAAGACGTGGTCCTCAGGCTCGAGCGTTATCCAGTCACCGGCGTTGACCGAAACCCGGGCCGCGGCAATCGTGGACAGGGAATCGTGGGCGGAGAAGCTGACGCGGCAGAGTCTGTAATTGGCGATTGGCGATTGGCGATTGGCGATTGACGAGTCGCCGGCAGAGAGGACTTGGGTGCTCAGCCCGGTCACGGTCGGAGCGGTGTTGTCGACAAGGAAGGGCCGACTCACGTACTCAGTCGTGAGGGCCGCGCCCGCTGGTTCGGTCGGCTTGTCGCTGGCCACGAGCTTGAGTTCGTACCAGCCATCAGGCAGGGCCCGGGTGTCGAGGTCGAAGCGGCTGTCGGAAATGTCATGCTCCACCCGCTGCCACTGTGTTTCGTGCTCTCGCCGGAAGCAGAGCTCGAACGAGAGCGAGTCGGAATCCGGGTCGGTAGCTTCCCATGTGATTTGGCGTGACGGCTTGTTCAAGCCCTTTCGCGCGTCTTCCAGTGACGGCTCGGGAACGTCAAACTTCTTGATGACCGGCGCAAGGTTGGCAGGGCGGTAGTAGACATCCACGCGCTGCAGTTCGGGGGTGAGATTGGGGAAGGATGTGCGGAAACGGCTCCGCCACTGAATGAAGCGACGCGACGGAGACTTTATCCCAGGGTCTGCCGCTGTCCATTGGCTCCATGTCGAGTCCGGTTTCTCGGAGTTACCTGACCGAGTTTCGAAGGTCAGCCCGGTTCCGGCCGGGACGTTCGCGCGGAAGGAGAGCGTGCCGAACAGCGCCGGGTTGGCGCAGTCGTGCGGTGCAGAAGTGAGGTGGCCCGAGTCGGCGTAAGCCGCGCCCGCCTCATAGAGCTTGCCCGGGTTGCCGGTTCCGAGCCATAGTCCGCCTGGCACCGGAGACAGGCAGAGCGCCTGAGTTTCTTTCATCCGGTACCGGACCGAGACATGGCCGAGCGTGTCGAGTTCGTAGACCATGGCCTTGTTGCCGGTTGCCACGAGCACGCCTGAGGACGAGAGGGGGGCGATGGCGAACACCGTGGAATCGGGCGCGCGCCAGCACCATCGGCGAACGCCGAACCTGTCGATGAAGAAGACTTCGGCACGGGCTGAATCCGCGTCTGCGTCACCCCCTGCGTTCGCGCCGATGTAGACCCGGCCGGCTGCGTCCGCAGCAATTGCCCGTACTTCGTTCAACGGTGTGTCGTACAGTACGGAGACGCTCGGCCGCTCAGCGCCGGCGGTGAAGCTGAGACGGTAGACTGTGCCGTCAGGGGAAGTCCCGACCAGCATTTCCTTGCCGGGAATCAGCCAGGCCAATGCGGTCAGACTGCCTTGTTTGGCTGTAAAGACCTCGGTTGCCTTGCCATCGGGCGTGATGCGCAGGAGCTTGCCGTGCTGGCCGGTAGCGGCGAAGACTGATCCAGAGGGGTCGCCCGCAGGCAGCAGGCAATAGACATAGCTCTCACCGGTGGAACAGAGATGCTCGGGTTTGCCGCCCGGGCGGATACGATACACGTTGCCGTCCGGCGTGGTGCCGAAGTAGACCGTGCCGGACGCGTCTGAAGTCAGGGCAAGTATCTCTCCGGACGCGGAATCGTACACCAGTTCGGGCAACGATGAACGACTAACGATGGACGGTGAACGCAGGCGGTAGAGGCGTCCCTGGTTGCCGGTCGCCACGTAGACATTCCCGCGGCGGTCAGCGGCCGTCTGCCAGACCGCAGCCGCGTTGTCGAGCGTCCGGTTGGCCAGGGCTGGTGCCAGCGTCACCGTTCCCTGGCTGTGAATCGACACGTTCTCGAATTCGATGCGGTCGAGTTGCTGAAGCAGGCTGTCGGTGCCGTCAGTGGTCCAAACCGACGCAAGTGTAAAGGATAAAGTACAAAGGACTAAGCAAGGGGAAAGGATGAAGGATGAGAGATGAAACTGAACCCTTCCCGGCTTCGTTTGGAGCTTGTCTTGTCCTTTGTCCTTGCGACTTTGTACTTGTGTTCTCACCTTTTGACCTCCAGGTCGAGCTTGACCACTCCGGAGATGACGCGGTCCAAGCGGAGCGTCTGACGGATTACCGGACTGTCGTTTGTCGCCGTGACCGGCTCGTCGGCCTGGCGGTTGAGCAGTACCGATCGCAGTGAAGGCGGAGGCGTGGGAAACTCCTCTCCGGCTAGTGTCAGGCCCGGTCCGGTGATGAAGCCTGCCGCCACCAGCTCGTTTTCCCGGCCGGTCTGCGAGAGCAATTCGACAAGGCGGGCGAAAGACCCAGGTTCAAGCGTTGCCGGGGCGCGCATGGCTTCAAAGGCAAACAGCGAGTCACGAGGGGCGATGATGATTCTCAACTTCCCCTCGGGCGTGGGTTCGGGCACGCCGATGGCAACGGTTACCTCGGTATTGCTGCCGCGGTAGTCGCGCAGCCCCAGCGTGACGTTGACCGAATCGCCGGGGCGCACGCGCACCCGGTCCGGTCGAGCCGAGAGCAGGTACGCGAGGTTCCGGCCCGGAGTGAAGCGGAGGTCGAATCCGACCGATGCGACCGGCGCCGGCAGAAACCGGTTGCTGTACAGGGCTCCGAGTTCGCTTTGGGCAGTTCGGAAGAGCTCTTCGGCCGGGTTCGTGCCGCTGAAACGGTGCTCGACGACAAGCGAGTCGGCGGGGATTTGCGATTGACGATTGGCGGCAGGCGACAGGCGTACCGTCATCCGTGAAGCCAGCGTCATTTCCTCGAGGTTTCCCTCGGTCTGGTAGACCACATCGGTCAGCCCGGCTGCCGCGAGCGTTGGGGCGAGGTCCTCAAGCTCGACGATGCGAAATCTGTACGTGTCAAGGCCGGAAGGCGAGGAAATGACGGCTGTGACCGGCAGCATCTCAGGAGCCGCACCGATGTTGCCGCCAATCCCGGCCAACCGGTCCTGGTTAATGGTGCCGAGCGGAGCGGTGGGGGAGAAGAGCTTGAACGAGCTCATTTCCGATGGTACGACCGAATGAATGACGCCGCCGACCATCGGCATACGGATGTTGCCGGCCCCCAGCATCGGGTGTCCGAACGCGATGATTCGCTTACCTTCGCGACAGGTGAGAGTTCCCATTGCGGCGACACGCACATCTCCATCAATCAGGGCGATGCCGACGGCCGCACCCGGGACCAGGCCGGACGTGTCAGCAGCACCAGTCGAGGCAGCACCGGCAGCGGCGACCGGCGTCAGGCCGAACTTGCTGAAAGCTGGCTGGATGAGTTCGGCCAGTGCGGGCGTGAATCCGGACAGAGCTACGGGCAGCGGGAGGGGCGAGAGACCGGTCGGCGCGATGCCTTCAGACAGGCGACCGGAGCGTGAGCCACCCTGGCCTCCTGACCGGTCAGGCTCATTCCAGATTCGCAGCATCTGGGCCGCCGGCGTGACCCCGGCGAGCGGCTCTTTGGCGAAGCCCCACGCGTAGGCGACAGCTCCGATGAGCTTGCCTTCAATGTAGACCGGGCTGCCTGACATGCCGGCGACGACTCCCGATTCTTCAAGTCCCTGCCCGGATAGCCGGCAGATTATCAAGTCGCCCCGCGGCCAGGCCTTGTGCATGACATCGACTACCTCGACGCCGAACTCCTTGACTTCGGTGCCGAAGAAGACCGAACGGCCGGTGCCCTTCATGCCAGGCTTGAGCTGATCCACGGTCATGATCGGGATACCCGCGAGGCCGATGGTCCAACAGGCAGCAAGCAGCAGGGAAAAGACCGCTGCGGGTCCGGGCCGCGCTACGATTGGCAGAGTCGGATGTCTAGCGACTCGAGAGCCGGGCAAGCCTCTCCCACTTCTGGTGCCACTCGGCGTAGTTGCCGAATCCTCGGGAATTGACCGGCAGCCAGAAACACGACTGCTTTTCCCATGCCGCCTGGTCAGGATAGAACCATTCTTCCTTGGTGTCGTGGACGGCGACCATGTAGCCTTTGCCGCTGCTCGCGTCCGGCGGCGAATGTCCGGTGTTCTCAACGGTCTTACGCAGAGCTGTCATCCTCTCATTCATTACCGATGTCGGGAATCCCCCATCCATGCCCGGGGTGAGGTGGAACTCGAATCGGAACAGCGCCATCAGCTTCCGGTCTGAGAACAGGGCGAGATCAGGGCATGGCAGCGGCGGACGTCTCTCATTCGCGCTGAGTGGAGGGGTGGCACGACAGGACCAGCCAGGCTGAACGAGCAGTAACCGGCGGATGTGGAAGTAGGCGGCGCAGGCGAGGTCGTGGCGGCTGAAGACGCGGAAGTCGCGCACGTCGTCCTTGAGCTTCGGCCAGATTGTGCCGGTTATGACGTGGTGAATGTCCTCAGCCATCAGCTCTTTGTGTCCAGACTCCTGGTGAGAAGCGTCTTCACGACCACAGTCTGGATCTCCGGCAGTTCGCGAAAGTTCAGCATTGTCACGCCCAGGCTCAGGGTATTGGTCCGCCAGCGGACTCCATCCAGCACGCCTGTGATCTCGACCCGCTGGATTCCGGGATGGATGTTGAAGAACTCGTCGGTCAGGAGATCGTGCAGGTTCTGCCAGCCGGCCGCGGTAAGCCGGACCGTCGAGCCGAGCAGCAGCACGCCGAGCGGTTTGAGGCCGAACGACACGGCGTCGCGATCGTAGTTCAGAAGCGCGACGCGGTTGGGCGGGTCGGCAACAAACCATGCAGTCTTCACCGCTGCGTCGGTCGCCAGGAAGACATCGAGGTGCCCATAGACGTTCTTGTAGTTCTCGGAGAGCGGCAGTTTGTTGCTGAAGGCGTTTTCGTGAAACTGTTTGAGCAGACCCGGGTTCGCGACCAGCCTCTGGGCCACCTTGTCGCCGGCCACGTTCTGGTAACCGTAGTTGGACATGATGTCGAGCAGGGGGTCGGAGGAGCTGAACCGCGGCAGGCTACGCAGCATCGAACCGCATCCGTACGTCGGGCTGAGCGCCGCAAGCGATATTCCGAGCATCCGGTTCAGTTCGAGCCTGAGCTTCGTCGGCATTCAGTTGGCCTCGGCGGCCCCGGACGGGCAACACCGCGCACCGCGACGGAGGGCAGCGGTGATCTGCCCCATTTCAGCCGGGCTGTTCGCCAGTCGTGCGGCAAAAGGCTCAATCGCGCCACGCGGCAGGATGTAGTCGATGTTGCCGATGACTGCCCGGCCGGCCAGGGCCTCTCTAAGCAGGTGCCGGGGGTTGACGAACTGCTCGTACGCGTGACGGTCAGAAAGAGGATGACCGGTGTCGGTGTCGATCAACGCCGCGACCAGGAGCCCGGGCAGGACTTCCAGCCGCAGGAGCAGTCCGGGCGGACTCTCGGGCGTGGGCGGCAGCGCCTGCACCGCTTTGACGTTACCCGGGGCGAGCAGGCGCTCGAGATCAGGTTCCGGCCTGAGCCCGAGCCGCAGTGCGACCAGACCGATGCCGAGGTTGTGAAGCGAGATCGGGGGCGGCTGAATCGGCAAGGGGTTGGCGGATTCGATGTCTGCCTTCTCGATTTGCGGTCTGGCCGAGCCGGGCGATGCACGACCTCCGAGCGGCACGCGGCGGCCGGCCTCAGAATCGACCTGCATCAGCTTGCGGACGGCGAACCAGTGACGTTCGCCCGAAGTCATCAGTTCACGAAGTGTGGACCGGACAAAGAGTGTGGCCAGACGTCGGTGCCGGTACTCGGCCCGCACGAAGATGCCCCAGAGGGTTTCCATTCCCGTTTCCGGGTCGCGGTCAAAGTGGCAGTGGGCGATCGGTTCACTACGCATGACGCGCGACGCATGGTGCGCCGTGCTTGTCTCGTAGAATGCGAAATCGGCTCTGCTGTCCGACAGGCGGCGCTCGATGCGCAGGGTAGTGCCGGCCAGCGAACCGGATTCGATAGCCAGCCGGTCGCCCGACAACGCATAACGGGGGCCGAAGCGGACCAAGCCTTCGACCTGTTCAGCGGGAGCGTTCCTGAGAACGCGACTCAGCTCCGCCGGCAATTATGCCTCCTCGACGCATGACGCATGCGTTACCTCATCAGGTTCGGGTTGATGGCCACTGCCTTTTCCAGCGCTTCGACTGCCTTCTCGGTCTGGCCCTGATCGCGGTAGGCGATCCCGAGATTGTGCCATGCGCCGAAGTGTTTCGGATTCAGCTCGACCGCCTTCTGATAGCAGCGGATGGCTGCGTTGAGGTCGTGCTTTTCATACTCGGCGCGCCCCATGTTGTAGTAGGCGGCAACGAAGCTCGGTTGGATGCGAAGTGTCTGGCGATAGTGCTCGATTGCCAGGTCGTAGCGCTGCTGTTCCATGTGCAGATTGGCGAGGTTGAAATGCGCCTCGGAGTAGTCGGGCCGATGCTGGATGGCCGCTTCGAAAGCTGCAACCGCCTGCGGGTCGTTGCCGCAACGGAGGTAAGCGAAGCCGAGGTTGTTGTAGACCTCGGCCGTGTCCGGGCTTATCCGCAGAGCGCGTTTGTAAGAGTCGGTAGCCTTGGGCCAGTTCGACTGCATGGTGTACGCGTTCCCCAGTTGCTGATGAGCCATGGCGGAGTTCGGGTCAAGTTCGAGACAGGCCTTGAGCTCGCGAATCGCATCTTCAGGACGCTGCTCCCGCAGCAGGCAGATCGCCAGGCTGGTTCGGGTTTCGACCGACTCGGGATTGAGCTCCAGCGCGCGTTCGTAGGCTTCGGCCGCGCGCTCCCACAGGCTGCGCGTGAAGCACATCGTGGCGAGGCTGCCATAGGTAATGGCGAAGAACGAACGCAGGTCGACGATGCTGCCGCTGGAAACGGGCGCCAGCGAGAGCGGCAGCGGCTTGACCAGTTCCCAGAACACGCTCTGGCTGCCGATTTGCACATGGAGCCGGAGCATGCCGTCCTGCATGACGTAGTTCACACGGAACCCGAGCTTGCCGAGGATGATGCCGTCGAAAAGGGCGAGTCCGAGCGAGTTGCCGACGCCGCTCCGGTCACCGAGATAATTATCAATGACGTGGGTGAGCAGGAACTCGGTCGAGACCCGGTTCGGCTTCATTGCCCACAGCTGTTCGCGCACGGCCCGGAGCAGCGGAAACAGCGCCTCGAAGAGGCCGTGGGGGCTCTCGGGGACCCTGGCCTCGAGAGCTTTGCTTACCGCCGGGGCGGCTACCACGCGCTCGAAAACATTGTCCAGACGTTTTCCGTACGTGACTATCTCCTCTTCTTTGTGCTGGCCGGCCAGGGTCAGCATGCAGTAGGCAAGCGCCGTCGCGCGGCCGACGTTGTGTTCGATCTGTTCGAACACCGCCATCGTCGTTGGGGCGGAGCGGGCAAAGTGCCGCGGCTGCAGTTCGGCACAGGCGAAGACCTCGCGCAGCCGCTCGGCCTCGTGGCCGGGCAGAATTCCGAGCGCGCGCCGGTTCAGTCTTTCACGCTGCTCGGCATCGAGAATGACATCGCCGAGCAGTTCGGAGACGAGCAGGGCCTCGGCGTGCGCCCGGGCGACCTCGAACTGACGCCGGAGCGGTTCGAACCGGGCGACAGCATCCGGGCGGTGGCGCAGTATGCCGTCCACGCGCTGTGGTTCGAAGTGCCAGTTCGTGCGTCGGGCGTAATGGTGGGTCGGCAGGTCGGCCGGATAGTACTTGGCGGTTCGTTCGAGTGTGGTCTCGACCGCCGCGACCGCGCGGGTCACTCGGTCGTTCCGGCCCGGCCTAACGCTGTTCAACATGTTTGACGTGTGGGCGCGGACGGCCCCGACGGCCGCACGCAGCGGCCCGGGTAACGACCGGTCCGTCCGAACTGCGATGATGCACTATCTTAGGTCGCCGCGTCGACAAGTCAAGCAGTCAGCGGCGCGATTCGGCCTTCGCTCAGGCAGGGCACGACCGGCAGCGAGTCGACTTTGAGCGCGAACTCGAGGTCGGCGCGGAACCCGAGCTCGGTCAATCGGCGGGCGTGTTCGGTGGAAAACAGGGCACGGGCAAGATCGGTTCTCAGGTTCTTGTATGCAGCCCGGGCGGCCAGCGCCGCATCGTTCAGTTGCGCTGTTTCTTTTGCCAGCCGGTTCACAAACCCGCCCGCGCAGACGAAGTCCTCGAGGCAGAGCCGGCCGTTGTTGCCGGCGCAGAGAATTGTCACGGCCTCTTTGTGGACGACGGCTTCCACGATCGCGCTGAAATTGACGAAACCGCCCACCAGGACCATTCCCGCGTCCTTGGCAGCCTCCAGCGCCCGGGTGCCGTTGGTTGTCGTGAAGATGACGACCTTGCCGGCGACGACTTCCCGCGTGTACTCCCGGGGGGAATTGCCGAGGTGGAACCCCTCGATTCGCTGGCATTCGCGCTCGCCGCCGAGCAGAACTTCATGTTCGGCGTAGGGTTCGGACAGTCTGACCGCCTGCTCGACGTCCGGGACGGGTAGCACGAACCTCGCGCCTGCACCCAACGCTGCGGCAATCGTAGTCGAGGCGCGAAACAAGTCCACCACGACGACCGCTGTACCGGTCTCGACGGTGCCCTGTCCGGCCGAGGCCAGGGCCAATTCACGTGGTACCGGGGCGACGTTGATTCTCAAACCGCCAGCTCCTCATCGAGCATGCCGATTCCGAGTTTGCCCCGGCGGAACCGACCGCTAACCATCAACCGGCGGTGGAGCCCGATAGTTGTTGTAACGCCAGTGACCGCGGTCTCGGCCAGAGCCCGTGCCATCCGTGCGATCGCCTGGGTTCGGTCCGGCGCCCACGAGATTACCTTGGCCAAGAGCGGCTCATAGAGCGCCGGCACGACGTACCCGGGCGTGAGGTAGGAATCGACTCTTATGCCGGGACCGCCCGGCATCCGTACTTCGGTCACAAGTCCGGAACTCGGTTCGAACCCCGCATCCGGATCCTGGGCATTTATGCGGCACTCGATGGCGTGACCGCGGGGCACGGACGGCCCGGCCGGCAGCGCAAGCTGCTCGCCGGCTGCGATGCGGATCTGACATTGGACAATGTCCAGGCCGGTGACTGCTTCAGTTACTCCGTGCTCAATCTGCAGCCGGCAGCTGAGCTCAAGGAAGAAGCAATTCTCTTTCTCGTCCAGCAGGAACTCGACCGTGCCGGAATTGGTCAATCCCACCGCACGGCCGACCGCTGCCGCCTGATCGCCGAGTTTCTGTCGCAACTGCTCGCTGACCGCCGGCGACGGGCTTTCCTCCAGCAGCTTCCGATAGCGGAACTGCACCGAGCAGTCGCGCTCGGGTAGGTACGCGAGACTGCCCTGTCGGTCGGCGAGCAGTTGAATCTCCACGTGACGGGCGTTGGCGAGGTGCTTCTCGATGAAGACCCGGCCGTCGCCGAATGCAGCCTTGGCCTCCGCCTGACACATCCGGAATCCGGTCTCAATGTCCTTGTCTCGTTTCACCAGGCGCATGCCGCCGCCGCCGTGCCCGGCGGCAGCCTTGACCAGAACCGGATAGCCCAGTTCCGCTGCCAGCTTCGCGGCGTCAGCCGCGGTCGCGACCTCGCCTTCCGAACCGGGAACCAGCGCCAGCCCGGCTTCGCGGGCGAGCTGTCGCAGACGTATCTTGTCTCGCGCCAGCCGCAGGGTGTCGGCGGTCGGACCTATGAACGTGATCTTGCACGACTCGGTCGCGTCCACGAACTCGGGTGATTCAGCCAGGAAGCCGTAACCGGGATGGAGCGCGTCCGCCTTGGTGATTTCCGCAGCCGACAGGATGCGCGAGACGTTCAGGTAGCTGTCCGGAGCGGGCGCCGGGCCGATGCAGACCGCTTCGTCGGCGACGAGCACCGGCAGGGAGTCGCGGTCGGCCTCGGAATAGACCAGGGCCGACGGAACGCCCAGCTCACGGCAGGCGCGGATGACACGCAGCGCCACCTCGCCGCGGTTGGCGATCAGGACTTTCTTGAAAGGCAGAGACATGGCTAGGAGGAATGCCCAATTCCCGATTGCCAATTCCCAACGAACGACCAAAGAGGGGAAAACCGAAGCAGGCACTGGAACATTGGGAATTCGTTGGTCATTGGGACTTGGTTATTGGTCATTCGAGCGCTGGGTTCTGCTCACGCCCGTTCGACATAGGTGTTTGTCCGCGTGTCCACCCTTACCTTGTCACCGGTCTTGACGAAAAACGGGACGGTTACAACCAGGCCGGTCGTGAGTTTGGCCGGCTTTCCGCCCCCGGCGGCGGTGTCGCCGCGGAAGTTCGGCTCGGTCTCGGCGACCTCAAGGACGATGAACATCGGCGGCTCCACGCTGACCGGCAGGCCTTCCATGTAGGAGACGTCGATTTCGAGGCCGTCGCTCAGGTAGAGCGCGCTGTCGCCGAGCTGTTCCGCGTTCAGGGCGAACTGCTCGTAGGTCGAAGTGTCCATGAAGTGATAGCCGACGTGGTCGTGGTAGAGGAACTGCGCTTTCTTCCGTTCCCTCTCGACCTCATCGAACTTGGCCTCGGATTCGAAACTCTCTTCAATCTGGACCCCGGTCTTGATGTTGCGCAGCTTGGCCACGACCCGGGCCCGGCGCTGCGCGGTCCGGCTGCGTGAGTAGGACAGGACCTGGTAGATGCCGTCCTTGAACTTGATGAGCACTCCGGACTTGAATTCATTGGGGGTGATCATTGGATACTCCTGTTCCTTAGAGCGGAACCCGGTTCGGCTAAAGCTCGATGAGCCGCTTCGGACTCCGGGTGAGATTCGTGTAGCCGGTCTTCGTGATGTGTACCATGTCTTCGATGCGGACCCCGCCGACTCCCGGCAGGTAGATTCCCGGCTCGACCGTGACGACGTCGCCCGGCGCGAGTTCGTCCTTGCTGGCGGCGGCCACCGCGGGCATCTCGTGGACCTCGATGCCGACGCCATGACCGAGGCCGTGGCCGAACTGCTCGCCGTAGCCCTTCTCGGTGATGTAGTCGCGCGCCGCGGCATCGGCGGCTTTGGCCGCGATGCCCGGCTTGATGGTATCGAGGGCGCGCCGCTGGGCCTCGTACACAATCTCGTACACCTTCCGCAGCTCGGCCGAGGCCTTGCCGACGAATACGGTCCGGGTCATGTCCGAGCAGTACCCGCGCAGCCGGCAGCCGATGTCAAAGGTGAGCGCGTCGCCCTTCCTGAGCTTCCGGTCGCTGAATCCCGCGTGGGGCTTGGCCGCGTTCTCACCGGACGCGACGATGGAATCGAACGCCACTTCGCCGTGCCGGCGGAACTGGAACTCAATCTCGAGGGCAAGGTCGCGTTCGCGCACGCCCGGCTTCACCATCTTCAGCACGTCTCTGAACACGTGGTCCGTGATGCTCTGGGCTTCGGCAATCGTCTCGACCTCAACCGCTTCCTTGGTCCGGCGCAGCTCCAGCACGAGGTCCCTGGTCGGGACGAGCCGGGCTTTCGGAAAGCGCTTCCGGAACTGCTTGAACCGGGCGACAGTGATGTGGCTCTCCTCGACCCCAAGCCGTCGGTAGGAACTGCCCCATTCCGGGGGCGGGTGCGACACGAGATCGCGCACGAGCACGCGCTTACGGCAACCCTTAACTTCGGTCTTTATCTGCTCGGCATACCGGAAGTCGGTGTAGAACCAGCAGTCATGGCGCGTGACGAGCATCAGCCCGTTCGAGCCGGTGTAGCCGCACAGATAGCGGACGTTGGGCAGGTTCACGACGACGAACCCGTCCAGTTTCTCGCGGCGCATCAGGCCGCGCAGCCGTTCGATTCTCCTAGACATGGTGACGTATTCTAAGGGAAGTCAACACAGTGTCAAATGAGGCGCGAGCCAAGCAGCGACTCGACCTGCCCGATGGCCTGCGTTTCCTTGCCCTTCAATTCGGTGAGGATGGCCGTTTTGTCGGCGGGGTTCATGTTCTTGTCGGCCGCCTTGGACAAGAGGTCGGCGATCTCGCGGTATGCCGCGCTCAGGTCCTGAGCCTGTCCGGCGACCGGCGTGAACTTCTGCCCGATTTCCGAGAAGTAGCCGGAAGCCATCGCCCGGCACTCTGACCAGACCGTTGCGTTCCACCAATTGCCGTGCGATGAACCGTGCCCGTCCGCTACCGCTCGCAACCAGTTGTCGTAGGCGTTGGGGCCGATTCCGTAGTGCTCAAAGCTGAGCTGCTCCGGGTTCCGGAACAGGTTGAGCGCATAGCTCAGGCTGTCGCGGACGACTGTCCGGTCATCCGCCGGTGCGAGCTTTCGGAATGTGAAAAAGGTCACGTGGACCTCGTCCTTGAGTTCCGGCCACGTGCCGAAGGTCAGGGTCGCGGGCGGGAAGCCGCCGCAGCTGTCGCCCCAGGGTTGAGCGGTGAAGAAGGCCTTGTCGTCGTACCCATAAATGACCTGGTGTTCCATGTTCACGAGCGAGCAGGGCATTCCTGAGTCGAGGGCCTGTCTCAGCTTCAACTCAACGGCGGCGCGCTCCTCGGGTCTGCTTCCGGAGTGGAAGAATCCAAGGTCGGTCATCTCGATGCCCAGGTTGCGGATTAGCCTCTGCACTCCTTCGTACTTCCAGCAGTACGGACCGCTTGGACAAATCTGTTCGTGAATGTTGACAAGAAAGGCGTGGCCCGACCCGCCAAACGCCCACGCCGCGCTGGTGCCGGGGTGATAGTAATCGAGCACGGCTTTCACCACGCCCAGCATCGTCGTGTTCAATCGGCTCTGAGTAAGGTTATCAAGCTTCACTGTTTCCTCCCGTGAAAGACAGCTTTGCGGGCCCGGACGTCGCGACAGCATGGGCATTATGCTGCCCCAGGCCGCGGAGTCAACTGCAACCTGCGAACTGCAATTCGGGAACTCGCGGCGAAGCCGCTCTGTGTCGAGTGGTCGAGCGGAATTGGGGTGGGCTCGATGCCCATTGCCGCGCAGCAGAACCCATCTCGTGTTGTGTCCCGGGAACTTCTGGTGGACGACCGCGAGCATGGCATCAGGATTGCGCAATCCGCGGTCGATTCGGAGCCCGTGTCGAGAGGGCTTGACTTTGGCCATCGGGTGAGAACAATAGAAGGGCAGTCATGCAAGAGACGAAGTCGGAAGCCAGATGACAGAACCAGAAGTGCGGACTCAAAGAAGATAAGGCAGAAGTCAGAATGACGAATCTAGGCGGGCTGGGGGGCGCGGTGGTGCTGTGGCTTGTCGCGGGCTGTGTCGGCGGCGGCCGCGTACCGCCTGCGAAAGAGCCTCCGCGGCCTCCGGCGGACAGCGCTTTCGCACCGCTCGAGCCGGAGGCGACGGTTCAGCTCGGCACGCCGGCAACAGCAATGTGTCGGGACGGTGACTCTCTGTTGGTGCTGGAGAGTTCGGGAACGCGGGTCGTCAGATTGGCGGTTGGCGATTGGCGACTGGCGACCGTACGGCAGGAGACGTTGCCCTTGATCGAGCGGATCACGGCACCGGCCGGGGTCGCGGCGGACCGGTTCTACATCTACATCTATGACAGCCATACCTTGTACCGGATGTCCAAGGACAAGCTCGACCTGCAGCCGTGGTTTGACAGTGTGCGGGTTACGGGACTGGCGGGTTTCGAGCCCGGGATAATGCTGGTGAGCGATGCCGACCGCGGCGCAATCTGGTACAAGGGTCTGTTCGGGGACAGCCGGCAGTTCATCAGCGCGGCCGAGGTCGCCCGACCCGGAGCGATGGTCGCCCTTGAGGACGGGAGCTTCGCGGTGCTGAGCCCGGCCGCGAGGCGGATTCACTTCTTCAACCGGAGCGGGGTTGTCACGCACTCGGTCTCGCTCCCCGCGGCCTGCGACCTGCTGGCGTACGACGGGCACGGGACGTTCTGTGTCGGCCAGCGCGGGAAGCCGCAGGTGTGGCTGTTACGGGGCAAACGGTGGACCGGCTGTGCCTTGCCGGGCGCAGTCAGCCCGCTGTCACTGGCGATCGTTAACACTCGACTCGTGGTCCTCGACGCGGGGACGGGGCTCGACGTCTTCAGGATTGGCGATTGACGATTTACGATTGGCGATTGGCTCAATAGCTCGCGGCTAGACGGCTGACCTTGATACGTTTGTTCCTGTTCCTTTCGCTGGTTGCGGCGCTCGCGGGCGCTGAGCCCTTCGGCGTTCCCTGCCAGACGCTGATCGTCAGCGACGGCATCAGCACGTGCTACCCGGTTGAGCACGGATTCCTGGTTCCGGGCACCGATACGGTTTATGTCTCCGGGGTAAGGCTCGACTCGGTCGACTACACGTTTGACTACAACTCCGGTTCCGTCATATTCTGGCGCAGGCCGGAGAAGTGGGTTCCGATTCGGGTCACGTACCGATGCGTTCTGCTTCCGGGCGTGCCGAAGGAATACCGCCTGCGCGAATTGCCAATTGCCAATTCCCAGTTACCAGGGGCCGAGACGGCCGCGGCGTCGGTGGCGGCGGCGCCCGCGGGCGCGGCGGAGTCGACCGGGCTGGGGCTATCCGGCAGCAAGACGTTGGGTGTCAGTTTCGGAGGGGAGAACGCCGGGATTGACCAGGCGACGCGGGTCAAGATAAGCGGCAACGTCGAGGGCGTCGGTGTGGATGCCGAGTTGTCGGACCAGAACTCGCCGATTCCGCCGGAGGGTACTACCACCAACATCGAACAACTGGACAAGCTCATTATCAACCTGACCGGCAAGCAGTGGAAGGGGTCGTTCGGGGACGTCGACCTGTCGCTTCCGGCCGGGGATTTCGGAACCATCGAGCGGCAGGCGATCGGTGCGACCGCCGCCGCAACGCCGGTGAGCGGGCTGCAACTGAACGGGGGGTACGCCAGCCCCAAGGGTCAGTTCGGCCGGGTCGAGCTGTCCGGCGCCGACGGCTCGCAGGGGCCGTACGTGCTGGCACCCGACGGACGGTCGACCCAGATCGTTGCGGGCAGCGAGGAAGTGTACCTGAACGGCAGCCGGATGACGCGCGGCTGGGACGCGGACTACACGATTGACTACTCGACCGGCGAGTTGACGTTCACCAATCGCCGGGTGATTGACCGGCTGTCGCGGATTGAGGCGACGTTCCAGTACGTCACCGGCGACTACAGCCGGGCGATTGTCGTCGGCGGCGCAGGCTATTCTCAGGCCGGCGCCAATCTGAGCGTCGGGCTATTCAATGAAGGCGACGATACGAGTCACAGCACCATCGAGAACCTGACTAGGGCGGAAGTAGAATCGCTGGCCGCGATCGGCGCCGACACCTCGCGGGCATGGCTCGACGGCGCGGTCTATGCGGGTGATGGCAAGGGCGACTACGTCAAGTCCGGGGACCACTACGTCTACGTCGGCCGGGATTCGGGCGACTACCAGGTGTCGTTCGCGCTGGTCGGTGATTCGCTGGGCGACTACCGGTACAATGATACGACACTCGCCTACAGTTACGCCGGCGCGAAGGCCGGGAACTACGTCGCGAAGCGCCACATTGCCCTGCCCCAGCGGACCGAGGCGGCGTACGCCCGTCTGGGCTACAGGAAATGGGGATTCAGTGCCGGGGTGGACGGGTTGTTCCAGCGCCGGGACCTGAACCTGTTCGCGGCAGGCGGAGCTCCGGAAGACGCGGGCGCGCTGGGCGTGGATGCCGGTTGGCAGGACAGCTCCTACGGCGTCACCTATCACCACCAGTCGCAGGGCGCGGGTTTCGAGCTGCCGGGCGCAAGGCCGGAGGTCGATTTCACGTACCGCTGGGGCGGGACGACCGAGAGCGAGCGACGTTCGAGCGACGAGGTGTCGGCGCGTGCGAAGCCGGCCTCGTTCCTCAGCCTGACCGGCGAGGCGGGCAGGCTCGACCGGTTTGAGGGCGGGCAGATTGAGCGGTACGAGGGAAACGCCAGGCTCGGCTGGGTGGGATACGATGTGGCCCGGGTCGGTGACCTGACCAGACAGAGTCTCTCGGCCGCACCGCGGGTGGGCTGGTTCTATCCCAGTGCCGGCTGGCAAACCGAGGCGGATTCGGGCGAGAAGTCGCTGGTCTGGACCTCGGGGCTCGACGTGAAACCGGCGTCGGCCCTGAGCGCCGGGGTCGACTTCCGCAATTCCGGGTTCTACGCGCCCGATTCGGCCGGCGTCTGGGCAAGGACGAACCTCGCGCGGCTGCTGGAGGCACGGGCGGACTGGACCGGCGGGACCGCCTACCGGGTGAGCGCGATGGCCGGTCTGAACAATCAGCACTTCGACACGAGTTCCAGCGGTGACTGGAACCAGTTGCTGGCCGCCGTGAACGGGTCGGCGACGCCGAGGGCCGGGCTGCGGTTTCAGGCGGATTTCAACCAATCGTACCAGAAGACGCAGCTCAAGGACGAGCTGTTCCGCTACGTGGGTGAGGGAGAGGGACAGTACCGGCGCGACTCCCTGACCGGACGTTACTACCAGGACCCGCAGGGCGACTACACCAGGGCGGTGGTGGCGACCGGCAACTTCACGCAGGCGCGCCAGTGGACGCTGAACGGCTCCGGCGACATCTCGGCCTTTGACCCGGTGGCGTTGACCGGTTCCTTCAGCGAAAGCCGGACCAGCACCGACAGCGCGGTGCTTGCCGGTCTCAGCCGGGAGGACCTGAGGCTGGTGATAAACGCGCTCCAACCCGTGCTCACCCCGACCATCGAGGCATCGTCCGACTTCAGCGCCGACCGCTCGCTTGCGGCGACCGGCCTCGCATCGTCGCATCAGGACGGCTACCTGGAACTCTACAGCGACAAGCTGCCCGAAGTCGAGGGCCGCGCGAGGATCGAGCTGGAACGCACGCTGCGCAGACTGAACAGCGGAGATGTCGACCGCGATGAGGACGGGTGGAAGCTCGAGGCCAGCCCGGTACTCGGCACTGCGCTCAAACTCGAAGCCGTGGTCGGCTATGAGCGGAAGTCCATCGCCGAGCCGGCCTCGTATCCCGAACTCGGCACCTTCTCGCTTACATCGGTGGACGCAAGCCTGGCCCGGACGTTCAGCATCGGCACACGTGCCCGCGTGCGTGCGCTGGTCGAAGTCGCGCACCGGACGGCCACGGTCGCGACCCTACCGTTCGACGTGGAACTCGACGAACCGCTCGGTACGACTCCGGGTATCGAGTTGAGCTACGAGCACTCGTTCAGCGACGTTCTGTCCGCCTCGGTGCAGTATGGATTCCACCACCGTCCGGACCGGGCGAGCGAACACACGCTGAGCGCCCAACTCAAGGCGTACTTCTGACATTGGCGATTGGCGGGTGACGAATGTCGAATGCTCCGGCCAATCGCCAATCGGCATTCGCCAGCCGACAGTCGTCAGCGCGGTGCTTGACAGGGTGGCAGTGACCGCGCTATGTTATAGCGTGTCTCAAACGAGTCCGGGCCGAACCGGTGACATTCAGATAATTGTCAGTGCAGGAGGCTAGAACATGACGCCATCGAAGAAATCAAACGCCGGGGCATCGAGACCCAGGCAGACGCCGGGTAAGAGAAGCGGGACCGGGATGACGCAGGTCATCATGATCGTGGCCGGAATCGTGGTCCTGATAATCATGGCGGTGCTGCTGTTCCAGAGCGCCGGCAAGAAGCCGGTTGCGGCCCCGACCGGAGCCGTGGTCGATACGGCACTAGGGGTCGGGGGGACTCACGCGGCCCGGAAACCGCCGGCTCGTACGCTGGCGGCGAGTCACGCCAAGCGGGATACGACAAAGAGGCGGCTCGAACAGCAGTCGAGGCTCGGCACGACTGCCGCGGGCGGCGGCGCCAGGACCACGCGCACCGCGACCGGCGGCTACGTTCATACCACCGACACCCACGTCGCGAGCAGCACGAACCAGCTCACTGCAATACTCACCGACGCCACCGGCTCACGGGTCGCACTCATCGGTGATCAGCGGCTGAAGGCCGGAGACGACGTAGCGGGCCATCGGATACTCGACGTCGAAGGCGACGCGGTCAAAGTCCAGTTCCGCGACAACACCTACACCGTCAAGATCGGAGAAAAGGTCTACTAGGGACCTTCTCCAGAACGAGGCCGGGAGGTCGGCTGGCGGCCCTGCAAGCCGGCCGGTGTATATTCGACAAGCATGCCGCAGGAGAAAGCGTTCGCCTGCCTCGGCGGCACAATTCCACGTGGGCAATCCTCAATCTCATTCGGTGGTCCGATGCCATAGGCGCTTTGGATTGAGACAAACAATGTGTACCCGTTTCTCCGAGGATTATTCGGCCATCTGGAACGGCCGGGACGGTTCCGGCAGGCCGGTGGCATCCGGCATCTACCTTTGCCGGCTCCAAGCCGGCAACTACTCAGCCACCGGCAAAGTTCTGCTCAGTAGCTAGCTCAGCGGCGAATCTCCCCGGCGGCGGCTTCGGCTGCCGCCGGGCCCTGTCGCGTGGTGGATTGTCAATGGTCGAGCAGCGGTCTGACGCAATATCACACCCGGCGGATGTTTGTTGACTTGACGGGACACGGTGTCTACAATGACCGAGCTGGGTCAATTCGCAGCAGACGCTATGTCGGCTGGACGAATGTGGCCTCGCTGATCTGATGGCTGCAGAGGGTGCCCGTAGCATGACTCGGGCCCCGACCAACCGCAAAAGGAGGATGCAATGATGCTCAAGGTGAGAGTCCCTGCCGTGGTCCTGCTCGCGTTGCTCAGCGTGTCCGCAGCGGCGGGTCCTTCAAGGCAACACCGTGCGAGGATCGCCGCGCCAAGCCCGGTTCGCGCCGGGAATCCCCATCAACTCCCCTGGTCTGACTCGAACGCCTGTCGGCTGGTTGGGAACTGGCCGTTCGGCCCGTCGTACGCGGTGGAACAGGATTCGGCCCGTAGTCTCGCCTTCTGCGGCTCGGGCGCCGGCGTGTACGTACTGGACGTCAGCGACTCGTCCCACCCGGTCGTGCTGTCCGAGGCAATCCACACACCCGGTCTCGTTAAGTCGCTTCTCGTTGATTCAGGCCGACTCTACGTCGCAGATGGCGCGGCCGGCGTCGACATCTGGAACGTTTCGATGCCGGCCAACCCGACACACGCGGGCCACGTCGGCACGCCTGGCTACGTCAGCACCGTGTCTCGTAGCGGGAACTACCTCTACGCTGCGGACTATGATTCCGGCGTGTGCGTTATCAACGACTCAGACCCGCAGAATCCCCGCGTCGTCGGGCACTATGCAACGCCGGTTCCGGTCTGGGGCGTGACCGTTGCCGGGACCCACGCCTACCTGGCCGGCTTCGATTCACTGCTGCGTGTCGTCAATGTTGCCGACCCGCTGCATCCGCAACCGGCCGGCTCCTGCGTCCTGCCGGGCATCCTGGCGTACGCCGCGGTGCGCGACAGCTACGCCTTTGTCGGGGTGGGTGACTCCGGGCTGCGGGTGGTCAAGATCTCCGACCCGATGAATCCTCACGAAGTCGCGCACTGCTCGGCCCCGGGCAGCGTGAACTCGCTGACCTTGCACGGTAACTACGTCTACGTGGTGGACGACGACAGCGCAGGCCTGCACGTAGTCAGTGTCGTCGACCCCCTGAATCCGCAACAAGTCGGCTACTGTCAAACGCCGGGTTGGACTGATGTCGTGGCCGCGAACGCGCACTCCGCGTATGTCGCCGATGCCGATGGCGGCATGCGAGTGGTCAGTGTGTCTAACCCAGCGAATCCTCACGAGACCGGTCACTATCTCACGCCGGACTTCGCCAACGATGTGGTGCTCGCCGGCAACTATGCTCTCCTCGCTGACGAAACTTCGGGATTGGTGATTATCGACGTCTCGGACCGGCAGAACCCCGTGGCAGTCGGGCATTGCGACGTGCCGAGCTATGCCGAAGGCGTGACAGTCAGCGGGAGCTACGCCGGGATTGCGGATGGTGATTCCGGCCTGCGAGTTATCGACGTCTCGGACGTGCATAACCCGCACGAAGTCGCTCACTGCGCCCTGCCCGGCTACGCCGAGGCAGTGGGGGTCTCGGGAGCCTACGCCGCGGTGGCGGACGGCGACTCGGGGTTGAGAATAGTAGACGTTTCCAACCCGCTAAGCCCCCACGAGGTCGGGCACTGCCTGACCGCGGGCTATGCCTCGGATCTTGACGGTGACACTACCTATGTCTATGTCGCAGCCACCGATTCCGGGCTGCGTGTGTTGCACTTCAGCGGCTCGCCAAGTCCGCACGAGGTCGGTTCCTGCATCCTGGCGGATAACGCCTACGGCGTAGCAGTGAGAGACAGCTATGCCTTCGTCGGCGACGGTGATTCCGGCCTGCGCGTGGTCAACGTCTCAAACCCGGCCGCCCCGCACGAAGTCGGACACTGTGACCTGGACGGTTCGTCGGGCGGCGTCGCGCTCAGCGGCAAGTATGCCTACGTGACGTCGGGCAACCAAGGCATTCACGTCGTTGACGTCTCCAACCCGCTCGCACCGCAGGAGGTCGGGTTCCACGATGCGCCGAGCTCGGCCTGCAACGTAGCGGTAGACAGCAACTACGCGTATCTCGCCGACTGGGAGGCCGGCCTCCAGGTCTACCAGTTCTACGGCGGGGCCGGCGTCCAGGAGAGCCACAGGCCCCAAGCCACAAGCCTCAAGCCGGAACCGACAATCGCCCGCGGCGTCCTGAGATTGGCGAATGGCCAAGGGCGAATGGCGATTGGCGAGTTGCTGGATGCAGCCGGCCGTAAGGTGATGAACCTGCGCCCCGGAGCGAATGACGTCAGCCGGCTGACCCCGGGAGTGTACTTCGTGCGTCAGGTGTCCAGCGTGGAGCATCCGGCGGCGAGCATCACCAAGGTCGTCCTGACCAACTAGCCCAGACACTCACTCGGCCGCTGGCGGACGGGCGGGGGTGTCAGCGGAAAAGGTGCTGGGGGCTTGGGGCCACGGTTTAGGGATGAAGGCAATCGCTGTCAGCCGTCGGATGTTGGGTCGTCCCGGACAGGACGCTCGGCTTCCTGCTTTCTGTTCAAAGACGCCGCGTCGCTCCGCCCGCCAATCGGCAATTAACAACCTGGAATTGGTCGGACTCGGCTAATCCAAAATCGGAAATCTACAATCCAAGATGGGATTGCTCGCTGCCTCCGGCAGCGCGATGTCTCGCAGCTTCCAGCTTCAGGGTGCCTGTCCCTGGTCTGCTTTGCTGCGTCCATGGATTGTGTTCGCGTAAGACTAGACTAAAACCTGAATGACAGCAGTCGCACGTTCGCTTGTACCTCGATCCGACTCTGTCGTGCCGTTCTGACCGGGGAGATCGAAAGCTCCGGCGAAAGCAGCCTTGACTCGAGCCCCGTCTGCGCGAGCGACCGCCTGCTCATGTTGTACCCAATGACCGCGCCCGCAGGTGGGCAAAAGGGCGCGGCCATCGCAAATGCCGTGTTGGCGACGTGGTTGCCTCTAAAGCGGTCGCTCGCAAACACGCACGCTCCGAATGCGACTACACCCACGCCCGCCCCGGCCAAGGATCCGAGAAACGTCCCGTGCTGCCTGGTCCAAAGCCCGACCAGCGATGCGCCGCCAGCGCTGCCGAGCGCAAGCGTAGCTGCCACAGCTGCTTCACCCGCCACCGCGACCGCCGGATGGTCGTTTGCATTGCACCACATGACGAAGAACAGCACAGTGCCCACTGTGTAGTCTGCAATGAACTCTCCGGCTACGGCGCCCGCCGCCTCGCCTACGACCGGCCAGCAAGATTCCTGCCTGGTTCCGTCCGGAGTTTGACCTGTACCGGCCGATGGAGTCTCCCCAGCTGTCACCGAACACGTCAGCGCCAGCACCGCGAACATGAACCGCGTCAACGCATGATCCTTAGATGAGACACAGGATTTTAGTCTCGCGGGCGGGGATGTCAAATCGGCGGGCGGAGGGCAGCGGGTTCATTTTACTGAACCGCGGGGATTGGCTCTCTCGGTGGGGAGAAGGCAAGAGAGACCGTGGGAGGGGAGAAGACAGGACAAGGTGTTCGAAGCTGTTAGCCAATAGCCGTTAGCTGTAGGCTCGCCTGATGTCCCGCAGCTTCCCGGAATAGCGTGCCTGTCTCTAGTTCGGCCCCTTATGGGCGCGTGAGCGTGCCAGGGACAATGTGGACGGTGCAGGGATTGGACCAGTCGCCTCCTCTGGGTCCACCGAACTCGAAGTCTTCCATGTACGCGTCAATCATCAACCGGCATTTCACTGTGTATGTGCCCGGTTCCGGGTACTCATGCGAGGGCTGGTCGCTCGAGGCAAGAGACGCGCCCGCGCTATCGCCCCAGTTGACGAAGAGAACAGTATGCCAGCCACCCGTGCTCGGGTATGTGACCGCGAACAAGGTTGGCGTGTGAGTCCAGCCGGTGTCCGGGCCAGAAAGAGTGGGCGTTGGTGGTTTGGGCGTGATGACGATGCAGCCCGGCAACGTAACCAGCGCAGCCAGAACGATAAGGACGGTACAGGGCCTCATCGCAGACATGATAGGATTCGCAGGCGGGGATGTCAAATCGGCGGGGATGGACGGCTGTCGGCTAACAGCTTATGGCTTGCAGCACGCGGTTCATTTAAGTGAACCGCGGGACTTGGTTCCAGATGTAGGGGAGAGGATTGGGGAGGCTGAGAGGGTAGGGATGAAGAGCTGGCCGGAAGCGGTCGGCCGGCGGCTCGCGGGCGGGGGTGGGGCAGCAGGGGATTAGGGGAAGGCGTTAGGGACCAGGGTCTGGGGAGTAGGGCGGAGGGACTGGGGACAAGGGATTGGGGGCGAGGGGTTAGGGGCCAGGGATTGGGGACGGGCCTGAAGCGGTCAGCCGTAAGCTGTCCGCCGTCCGCCTTCTTCTGCCTGGGCTGCGACGCAGTTCCGCTCCGACCCTCATCTTAGCCTCGACCTCAACCTTAGTCTCGCGGCGAAGTCGCGGCCAACCGCCAATCTACAATCGTCAATCTAGAATCTGCAATTCCTCGTGGGATGTCCCGAAGTTTCCCGAAATTCGGTCCTGTCCCTGGTTTTCCCTCACGCGCTCCCGAACCTATTTCGCAATGTGTCCCCGTTTCACCCGTTTCTCCCACATTGCAGCTAGCTACGAGTCGTGGGCTTGGACGCGACCCGTCGACGAGTCTGTCTTTCGAGCCAAGCTCTTGATACTCGCCCACCACCCCATAGTAGTGCGGCGAAGAAGCCAATCATGAGTGACAATATGCGGATGTTACTACCCGGGGTATCCGTCCCAGCCGGAGGTTCAGGATGGAAGTCTATATCATGGAGTCCCTCTATGCGCGCTTGGGCCGAGACGGATGCAAGCGACGTATCAGCCACCGGCCTAGCTAGGTCGTAGATAACACCGACGAGCATGCTGTCTCTCTGGTTCAGCAAGGGCCATGAAACGTTAAGTGTTGAATCACGTAGGACAACTGTCGCCGCAAGGTTCTCAGGCCACCTCGCGATGATGTCCGCGCCCATGACGCGTGCGCTGCCTCCCAAGCTAATTGACAGTGGGTCGACAATGTCCCTGTCGCGGATGGCGGACCCGCCTGAATTGCGGACCTTGACTAGCAATTGGCGCGGGGACGCCAGGACTGAGTCACCGTAGGCAACGCGGAGTCGTTGGTCCGCGACCACCGGACTGCGTGAGAACAGCGGAGCATTCAGTAGGACCGTAACATCGAGTCGTTTCGTAGGCAGCCCAGAAGAGTGGAACGCACTGCGACCGGCGAAATACAGCCCGACTAGTGAGGCCAACATGATAATGGACGTGGTTGCGATAGTGAACTTCTTCATTGTGAGTTTATTCCTTTAGGGGTATGCTTGCCTTGGACCAACCAGGGAATTCCAGGGGCATCATGCTCTATTCCATATCCGTCAAGGCCGAGCGGGGTTTGGGTTCCACAACAGGGCGAATGTTACTTCTGCGTGCCGGGAAGTCAAGGCTGTGGGATTTGACGGCGAATGCGGTATGAATAGACTGACTGCCGATGGTGCATTTCCTCGGGCACTACTTCGACCCTCTTGTCTTCTGGGCAGTCGTACCCGCCGCAGTAGGAATCGTTATTACAGCTATCGTAACCACAATCGTGTATGAGCTAGGACCAAGCAGACGGCATGCGAAGACTGTCGAGACCATACTCGACGGCATGCGGCGTAATGTGGACAGGATGGCTCTGTACCTCGACGGGCTGCCGAAGTCGTCCGGGCCGGTCAGGTCAAGCTACGACCTGGGCTGTGCAGCGATGGAGGTCTGCAAGTGGGACGAAGCAATCATGCACTTCCGGGAGGCCATCAAGTCCGCATCCGGGACACAACTGGTCGCGCTCTACAACCTCATCGGCCTATGTCATGACACGCCGGGGCGGTGGAACGATGCGCTTCAGGCCTACGAAGAGTCGCGCAGGCTGGCCGTGGACTTTGGCGAAAAGCAGGGCGAGGCCGCGGCCCTCGGAGACATCGGGATCATCTACGGCGACAAGGGCGAACCCGACAAGGCGCTGAAGTACCACGAGGAGGCGTTGGCGATTCACCGCGAAACCGGGTATCAGCGGGGCGTGGCGGTCCAACTCTGCAACATCGGGCTCATCTACCGCGACAAGGGCAAACCCGACAAGGCGTTGAAGTATTTGGAAGAAGCGTTGGCCATAGACCGCGAGATTGGGCATCAGCATGGCGTGGCGAGCGACCTCGGCAGCATCGGGATCATCTACCGCGACAAGGGCGAACCCGACAAGGCGCTGAAGTACCACGAGGAGGCGTTGGCGATTGACCGCGAAATCGGGTATCAGCGGGGCGTGTCGAACCACCTCGGCAACATCGGGCTCTTCTACCGCGGCAAGGGCGAACCCGACAAGGCGCTGAAGTACTTAGAGGAAGCGTTGGCGATTGACCGTGAAATCGGGTATCAGCACGGCGTGGCTATCCACCTCGGCAACATCGGGCTCATCTACAGCGACAAGGGCGAACCCGACAAGGCGCTGAAGTACCACGAGGAGGCGTTGGCGATTCACCGCGAAATCGGGACTCAGCAGGGCG
>Ga0335071_10000065_pt1 | contig 119732 bp, 86 predicted proteins | sample Lox_Sample_15_FD_206724 | JGI IMG/M metagenome (GOLD analysis project Ga0335071, IMG submission 206724) | Soil microbial communities from Loxahatchee National Wildlife Refuge, Florida, United States - Lox_Sample_1.5 | ecosystem: Environmental > Terrestrial > Soil > Wetlands | place: USA... | reverse complement strand
GACTCGGTGGGGTTTTTCGTCCGGGGCACGTCACGGGTGGCGCCGGACACACTCGATGTCTTGGCGATGAGCGTCAGTCACTTACCTGTCACCCTCTTGTCGCTCGACACATGGACCACGGCGTACTGCCGTCACTCGGTGTCACTCGACGCATTCGACGGAGATACCATCAGAGTCGCATTTCGTCACCGGGCATCAGGGAGCGGTAATGATGTCTACCTGGATGATGTCTGGTTCAGCCACACCTTCTCGCCCGACACGGGCGACACCAGCCATGTTCACATTCCCCCGCGAGACTCGGTGCGGAGCAGCAACGTCGCGCTGCCGAAACTTGCCTTCGCCCAGAGCCCGGCAAGCGGCAGATTCGTCACCGTCCGCTGCTCGCTGGCGGTGGGGAGAGTGCGCAGGCTGACAATCCGCGATGTCGCCGGCAGAGCCGTACGTACATTCGCCCTCAACCCATCCGGCATCACGCAGCTTGACCTGCGCGACTTTCCGCCGGGTGTCTACCTGGCCACTCTACAAGGGTCCGTCCCTCTCGTCTCCCGCAAACTCGTCATCAGTCCCCGCTAGCACTCGGCTTCAACCGCAGCCCATCCCGTCCCGGTGTCCTGAAGCTCGACCCGAGCCAAATCGGTACCGGCGCTTCCGGCTGAACGCTGTAGCTGCCTCAGGGCAGCAATCGTCACATCCAAGTCCAATTCCGACAAACCCGTTAGAAAGCCCCAATGAAGCGTCCTGCCAAGTCCGGTGCAACGACAACCGACCGTACCCGCAAGACTGTCTCCGACAAAGGCCATTCTCGTCTCTATCAGTGGACCTACAGCCGTACCGGTAAGATGTACTTGATGCATCAGTCACTATGCCGCTGGTAGGGCAACAGATACAGCAGTGGATACGTCAGTGCGGTACTCAACATAGTCAACTGACCATAATGCAGATAGTTAGGCCGAACCTAAGATGGTGGATAAGGCTGAACTATGGTCAGGCCTCCGGGCAGCCCACAAGGCTGACCTAGGGCTAGCCTAGGGGCTAGCCCCCTATAATGCATATATTGCAGCATAATAGGCTACCAGGCATTCAGCCGTTAGGACCGCAGAACGCTCGGCCCAGTGTGCAATTATTAAGTTCACGATACTTGCTTTGATTCCAGCGACGCGTTATACTGAAATTGCAGTGTTGTCGCCTGCGGCCAAGCGTAGAAGGCTCCGATCCCCGACTGAACTTGAGGCTGCAGGGACAATACGGAGCGAGGCTGAGATGTGCATACGAACAGGAGGTCTAGATGCCAGTGAAGTCATCAGATGATCGCATATACAACTACACTCTGAAGCACGATACCGAGGTCATCAAGCAGCAGACCGACAAGCGACGGTCCCGGATGCTATCGAAGCAGCTTGACGCGCAGGTCGAACTCACCGCCCTTGAGGAGAAGGCCAAGGTCGTCATCGGCACCCACGGTGTGCCGACCTATACCTATCCCGCCTATCTGAACTTCTGCCGGGAGGCGTGGAAGAAGTCGAAGCACTTCAGCGGTGAGACCCTGAACAAAGAGGTGATGATCATCGAGGACAAGTGGGTGGCGCGGGAGCTGAAGCGCGAGGTGCTGGACCATCTGCGGAAGGACACGCTGGCGATTCCGGACCCGGCCTGAGGAACAGAACATCCGCAGATTCCATAGATTTCGCAGATTCAGCTCCGGAATGGTCAACCACGGATAAACACGGATGATCGGGCCGATTCCTCACATCGGTGTCCATGAGTGTTCATCTGTGGTCAGTCTCCAGTCCGGGACATCTGTGTAATCTGCGTAATCTGCGGATAGTCTTCCCGTTCGGTCCGCCCCTCCTCCAACGTCTGCGTAATCTGCGTCATCTGCGGTTAACCTCCGCCTCCGGTCCGCACCTCTGACAGCATCTGTGTAATCTACGTAATCTGCGGGTGGTCTTCCCGTCCGGCCCGCCCCTCCTCCAACATCTGCGCAATCTGCGTCATCTGCGGTTAACCTCCGCCTCCGGTCCGTACCTCAGAGAGAATCTGTGTAATCGGCGTAATCTGTGGATAGTCTTCCCGTCCGGTCCGCCCCTCCTCCAGCATCTGCGCAATCTGCGTCATCTGCGGTTAACCTTCGCCTCCGGTCCGTACCTCAGAGAGAATCTGTGTAATCGGTGTAATCTGTGGATAGTCTCCGCGTCCGGTCCGCCTCTCCTTCCACATCTATCTCGGTTCCGGGGTTCACGGTCTCTGTTGACAAGCTCCCTTGACGGTCTATATTTGATGGCGAAGGCACCTGTCGGAAGCCGCCGGATACGTCCGGCGCGGGAGGTAGAAATGAAGAACCGCAACGGTTCGCTCTGCTCTGCGCAGGCCGCAGCGCCTGCCTTGGTCTTGCTCCTCTGCCTGCTCATCCCCGGCTCAGCCGCCCTGAGCCAGCCATTCCCGTCGTTCATGCTCGACACTACGCGCGCACTTATACCGGGATTCCACGACGTCATGGGCACGCACGTAGCATTCGGCCCCGATGTGGGACTGGTGGTGTGGGATGCGGAAGGAACGCGAGCGGTACGACTGAACGGTAATGGCGAACTCGTGGACTCTTCTCAGATTGCCATCGGCGGATACGGCTCGCCGGCAGTGGCATGGGGTGAGCATAACTTCCTGGTGGCGTGGGCCGAAACCAACGTGGTCGGATGCGCACTGGTGGACTCGGATGGTCGCATAACGGCACGGGCAGTGCTCCAGAATGGGCATCCCCAAGGTTTGAAAGCGGCAGTCGGCTTCGACGGCACCAACTTTCTCGTGACCTGGATTGCGTACCCTGACACATTCGGCAAGACGGCCTTCTTCTGCCGGGTATCGCAGCAGGGCGTCGTCCTGGATAGTCCGCCTCGTCTTGTGGCGCCGCTGCAGCATGGCAGGCAGGCAGATATAGCACTATGCTTCCATCAGGACAGATATCTTGCGGTTTGGAACGACTGGTACACAATCGGCGTCAGCGGCAACTTCGTCTTTCCGGACGGAACCATAGATGATTCAACCGGGTTCCCTATCAGGCATGGCGTCAGCGCATCCAGTCCATCCGTCACCCATGACCGGAACAACTTCATAGTTGCGTGGAACGACAGCGGCAATGACATCAGAGGCTCACGCGTCACCGACAGCGGTGTGGTTCTGGATGACGGTGGAGTCCTGATCGGGACGTATGCACATGGTGGGACGTCGGCAGCGTCAAATGGAGACACGACGCTGTTCCTTTTCAGGCGTGACTCCGTCTGGGACCTCGACAGCCTGACTCTCGTCGGGGTCCGGATGGACGCGGCGATGAACCGTCTGGATTCAGTGCCGGTGAAGATCTCTGCCGCGGGATATGACGGATGGGGTGACGCACCCGGGGATCCCACGGCTGCCCCGTGCGGCAATGGCTACTTTGTGATTTGGGCGCAGCGACTCATCCGTGGGGAGAACTCCGAAGACAATCGCCAGGCGCTCGCCCGCAGGGTGGGCATAGACGGAAGTCTTGAGGATTCGGTTCCGCGAATCCTGTCCTACAGCGCCAGCATCCAAAACTGCGGCGATTTAGCCTCGGATGGCGCGAATTTTCTCGCCACTTGGTTGGAACAGTCGCGCGATTCCACGTGGGCAAGGAAATTCTCGCTCTGTGCGTCAAGATTCAACATCGAGGGCGCGCTGCTCGACGCTTACCCGATCTGCGTAGCCGGCCCGAAAGAACATGCGCCTTATGCCTGGCCGGCGGTAGCATTCGGAGGTGGATGCTACATGGTGACGTGGGTCGATTCCGCCGCAACGTGGGCGAGAAGAATCAGCCCTGCCGGCGTCCTACTGGACAGCGAGCCGCTGCGGATGCCGGACTCTGGCAAGACATTGGACCCGCCCGACGTCGCGTTCGGCGACTCATCCTTTCTGGTTGTGTGGGCCGAGAGTGGTTCCACGAAAGGCATTCGCGGATGTCGAATCACACCCGCGGGGGCCATTCTGGACTCGGCATCGCTGCAGCTCATGGTGAGACAGGTAGGGCAACCCGTACGTCCCCGAGTCGCATTCGACGGCGCCAACTTCCTCGTCGCACGATGCGATGGCGATATCGTGTACCGTTGCGCCCGCGCCCGGACGAACGGCACACTGTTGGATACCTCCGACATCACGATTGGTCATGGCGGAAGCACACCGGAGCTGGCTTTCGGGAGCGGAGTCTATCTCGTTGTCGACGACGATAACTCCAAATGCTGGCGGGTCTCACCCAGTGGCACGCTCCTCGACTCCGTGAGTCATAAGTATTTCGGCGGCCAGGCCCACGTGGGCTTCGACGGTACTGATTTCACGTTGTTGCTCTGCCGTGCCGACAGCGGGGGATTGTATCAACTCTGTGAGGCCCGTATTACGCCCGCCGGACGGCTGCTGGATTCTTTCCCGTTCCGCTTGGTGACATCGGACACCGGGAGCTCGGTCTGGTCCGGCGGTATGTTGTCAGCCAATGGAGGAGGCGGAGCCGGCATTGCCTTTGCGTGCGACGAGGCGGCCCCCTACCTCGCCGAGCGCATGCGTGCGGCAGCAATCCCGGATGTCGTCGGAGTGCTCTCTCATCACTACGCCGCGACACCGGTCGCGTTCCGCGTGCAGCCTAATCCCGCGTCGCGAATGGTCTCACTGTCCTTCAACCTGACCCAGGCCGGGCCGGTCCGCATCTCGGCATTTGATGTGGCCGGTCGCAAGTACGCCAGTCTGTTCTCCGGTCGTATGAAGACCGGGAACCAAACGCTCTCGCTCGACACGCGCCGACTGGCCAACGGCGTCTACTTCCTTCGCCTGGAGGCGGGAGCGACAACACACTCGACCCGGCTGGTCGTGGCCCGGTAGCAAAGCGCCCAAGAGCGGCTTGGGACACGATCCCAGGCGAAAACTGGGGACAGTCCCTCGGAGGCTCGCGTCGGACGCTCGCCGGTACAGTCCCCGCTTTCGCGGGCATGTCCCCGCCGCTTGACGGTTGACACCGGTAGCGGCCGAGGGTAAGATTCCTCGGGCCGCATGACGAGTTTCGACGTGACAACGCATGTTCGCACCGAGCTTCTCGATATTACCGACAAGGTGAAGGATGCGGTCGCACAGTCCAAGGTCGGTTCCGGGATGTGCTTCGTCTACGTGCCGCACACGACCGCAGGCGTGACGGTGAACGAGAGCTACGACTCGGACGTAGCCAGCGACATCACCGAAGCTCTATCGAAGCTTGTCCCCCATCGCGCCGGCTACGCCCATTCCGAAGGGAATTCCGACGCGCATATCAAGGCGGCAATGGTCGGCTCCTGCCAGGCGATACCGGTCGAGGAAGGGCGACTGGCGCTCGGCCGGTGGCAGGGAGTCTTTTTCTGCGAATTCGACGGCCCGCGGCAGAGGCGGGTCCAGGTACAGGTTATAGGCAAATGAGGGACCGGATAGACCAGAATTCAGAAACCAGAAACCAGAATTCAGAATGTTCCGAAACTCTGGATTCTGGACTCTGCGTTCTGGATTCTGAACTATCCGATTCCGAACTAAGGAGGTAGTTTGGCACACAAGAAGCTGTTCGTCCCCGGCCCGACCGAGGTCAGGGAGGAAGTTCTGAAGGCACAGGGACAGTGGATGATTCCCCACCGTTCCAAGGATTTCGGCGAGCTGAACAAGCGCTGCGTCGACAAGTCGAAGCAGATACTGAACACGAAGAACTACGTGTTCTGGTTCACGTCTTCCGGCACCGGCTGCATGGAAGGCGCGCTGCGCAACGTCGTGACGGGCAAGATCCTGCACACGGTCAACGGCGCGTTCTCGGACCGCTGGTTCAAGATCTCCAAGGCCTGCGGCAAGCAGGCCGGCTCCATCGCCGTCGAATGGGGCAAGGCTATCAAGCCGGAGATGGTGGATGCCGAGCTGGCCAAGGGCGGCTATCAGGCCATCACCATCACCGAGAACGAGACATCGACCGGCGTGCGCAATCCGATTGAGGATATCGCCAAGCTGGTCCGGACCAAGTACCCGGACGTGCTTATCCTGGTCGACGCGGTCTCCGGACTGATGGGCGACTGGTTCGACATCGATGCGCTCGGCCTCGACATCGTCGTCGCTTCGAGCCAGAAGGCGGTCGCGCTGCCGCCCGGCCTCGCCATCTCTATCGTGTCCCAGCGTGCGCTGGACAAGTGCCGCACCGTAACCGACCGCGGTTACTACTTCGACTACGACGCTATGCTGAAGCGGTACGAGAAGGACTTCCAGACCCCGACCACACCGGCCGTGTCGCTCTTCTGGGCGCTCGACGTCGAGCTCGAACACATCGTGAAGGAAGGGATGCAGAACCGCTACCAGCGCCACCTCGAGATGGCGAAGTTCACCCGCGAGTGGGCGAACAAGTATTTCAAGGTCTACCCTGAACCGGGCTACGAGTCGGTAACCCTGACCACGGTTGCCAACACCCGCAACATCGTCGTCAAGGACCTGAACGGCGAGCTGGGCAAGCGCGGGATGCAGATTTCGAACGGCTACGGCGACATCAAGGAAAAGACCTTCCGCATCGCGCACATGGGCGATCTCACGATGGCGGACATGAAGGAAGTCACTTCGGCCATCGTGGATGTGCTCAAGTTGTAGCGCTACGTCCGGCCTTACTGCTCTGACGCCTCGCGGCCGACTTAAGGACGCGGGGCGTCAGGCCCTTATGGAATCGATCGCTCGCTCCTGCGGGAGCACTGACGACCGCGGACGACACGGATGAACGGACTGGCGCTGCTGCTCGTGCTGTCCGGCGCGCTGCCGCGGATCGGGGCTTCCGGCTGGGCCATGCCGCCGACCAGCGCCGCAGCACCGGCTATCCGCTTCGCCAACGGCACAAGCATCGACATCCGCAGCGCGCCTTTGCCCGAGCCGAGTTACCGGCTGGAAAACGGCACCTGCTGGCTCGTGCACCTCCGCGGCCCGGTGCGGCAGGAGTGGCTGGCTCAACTCCGCCGCCTCGGCGCAAACCCGCTCTGCTACCTTGCGTACGAGACCGTCGTCTGCCGTCTCTGGCGCGACTTATCCGCGAGTGACTTCAAGAATCTTCCCTTCGTCGACTGGCTCGGCCCGCTGCCCGCCAGGGCCAAACTCGCGCCCGAGCTGATTCCACTTGCGTCTGCCTCCTCCCTCCTCCCTCCTCCCTCCTCCATCTTTGTCCTCTCCGTCTGGCCTGACATCGACCCGAACACAGTCGCGGCGCGCATCGTCGCCATGGGCGGCACAGTGGAAAGAATCATCAACCATTCGGTCAGCTTCCGGCTCGACGCGGCACTTGTCCCCGAACTCGCCGCGCTCGAGTCGGTCGCCTGGATTCAAGGACACTCTTCGCCATGTGAGTACAATCACGACGTCCAGTGGGTGATGCAGATCGGCTGGCGCCCGCAGCCGCCGGACGAGCTTGCCGGCCGCCCGATCTGGGCACACGGCATCCGCGGCCAGAACATGATCGTCGGGCTGTTCGACACCGGCATCAACACCCGGCACGACATGTTCATCGACACCGCCCAGACGATAACCCAGCCGGGGATTTACGGCGCCAATCGCAAGATCGCCGCCTACAAGCTCTACGACGGCGCTGCCTTCGGCGACGCCGGCAGCTTCCACGGCACTGCGGTCGCCGGCACACTTTGCGGCAGCGACTACGAGACCGGCGACAGCTCCGCCTTCGACGGGGTCGCTCCCGACTGCCGCATCTACTTCGTGGACGAGGGGAACGCACTTGGCAAGGATGTCTTTGATAACGATTTCACGGCCCTCCTCGACTCGGTCCGGCTCAGTAACGGCATGAGCCGGCCGGTCCGGCAGGTGTCGGGCTCGTTCGGCAACTCCGACAGCCTCAGTTACTACCGGATCGAGGAATCGTCGGTCGATGCGGTCTGCTGGAAGGACAAGCAGTTCCTGGTCATCTGGGCCGCGGCCAACATGGGCGGCCCCTACCTCAACATCGGCCATCCGTCCGGCGCCAAGAATGCCCTGACCGTCGGCGCCTGCGGTAACGGCACGAACAGCAACACTATTTGGACGCTATCTTCGCGCGGGCCCTGCCAGGATGGACGCATCAAGCCGGACCTGCTCGCGCCCGGAGAGAGCGTCACTACCGCCGACGGCCATGACACCCACTCCTACGTCAAGACCAACGGCACCAGCATCTCCGCTCCCGCGGTCAGCGGCGCCTTGATGCTCCTGCGCCAGTATCTTAGCGATGGCTGGTATCCGACCGGGACGCCCGACTCCAGCCACCGCGTCACCCGGCTCAGTTCGGCGCTGATGCGAGCCATGGCCATCGCCGGTTGCGACTCCAACGTCGGCAGCCAGTACATGCCCAACAACGCCGCGGGATGGGGCCGGCTCGACCTCTCGAACATCATGCACTTCGACGACGACAGCAACGGAATTGCCTTTGACGACGACTCGGTCGGGGTTTCGACCGACAGCTCGGCGTCGTTCGGGTTCGACCTCTCGGGCCGCGCACCGCTCCACGTCGTGCTCGCGTGGACCGACACCGCGGCGGCGCCACTCGCCGCCATTTCCATCGTCAATGACCTGGACCTGGAACTGACCAGCCCGGACGGCAACCACTATCACGGAAACCAGTTCTACGACGGCTGGTCCGCTCCCAACCCCTCGAACTGGGACTCGCTCAACGTCGAGGAGGTCTGTCTCGTCAGCCATCCCCTTGTCGGCCATTGGACCGCGCGCGTCATCGGCCACAGAGTCGTCACGGCGAGGCAGCCCTTTGCCGTGGCCGTGCGAGGCAACATTGCCGGCATGGTGCCGGGCATTTCCGGAACTCCGAACGCCGAACTCCGAAGGTCGAACTCCAGACTTCGGACTTGCTTCGGCATCCCGCTGCGGCCCGGCTGGCATCTCGCGGTTTTCACGATTGACGGCAGGAAGGTATACGATGGGACGCATGGACGTTCACCCGCCCTGCGTCCGGGCGTGTACTTCTACCGGCTGACGTCAGGCAGCCTGCCGCCGGTGACCGGCAAGCTTGTTATCGCGCGCTGAAGAAAAGGGGTCAAGCATCGGAAGTCCGTCACTCTATCCCTTTATCCCTCAATCCCTCTCTCCCTGATTTGCTTACACCAGCCCCGGCACCCAGCCAGCGTTGATGATGACCTCGCGATTCCACAGCGCGGCGGCCACTCGCACACCCGCAATCTGGTCGAGGAAGGCCACGGTATCGAGCAGCTTCCCGATTCCCCAGATGTCGGCCTCGACCTGCACGTACTGATTCTGGTAGGTCTTGCCGCCGAACACCAGGCTCAGCCCGGCTTCGCCCACCAGCCGTTCGAGCTGGTCGGGTCGGTGGCCGGTCTCGAGCAGGAAGTGGAAGTGGCCGAAGTTCTCGACCAGGGCCCAGTTCACCTCGGGCAGAACCCGCAGCACGCCGGTCCGGTTGGTCGCGGTCCACAACAGCCGGTCCAGCTTGGCCCGCACCCAGGTCGGACTGCGGTCGATTGCCTTGCCGACCTCGGCGATAGTTGAATTCGGATGCTCCACCAGGCAACGGATTAGTTCCTTCTCGTCCCCGGAGAGCGGCATCGCGACCGGGAACGAATACTCGGCAACCCGGTACACCTCGTGATAATCGATGCCGGGCGCGTTACGGATGAACTCGGCCTCTTTGTCGAAGTCGCGCGAGTAGAAGAGCACGGCGAGGTTCGGCCCCACCCGCTCGGGCAGGCTCGCGTTCAACACGATTTCGCTGACGAACGGCAGCTTGGCGGCAAGCGCGTTGGCCAGGCCCAGGTCGCGCCTCGCGCTGGCCAGCACCGCCGCCCAGACCCAGTCCCCGCCCAATAGCGGCGGCACCACGAGCGTGGTCTTGAACCCGCGGATGATGCCGAGGGCGCAGAGCCGTTGGAGCCGCTCCGCGTAGTCGGCCGGCATCAATCCTGCCGACACCACCTCACCGTCGGTCGGGAACCACCCACGCATCTCGGCCAGCCTCAGCGCCGCAACGTCGTTCTTCTCAACTATCATCTCGCCTCCTGAGCGGACCAAGATCCGCTAGCAGCTCACCGCCGACCGCCTCCTCACCCTCGCGTCGCTCTCCCTCTCCTCCAAAAGGAGAGGGTTGGGGTGAGGAGAATCTCGGACTTCTAGCCTCTAGCTTCAGGCCTCTAGCTTCTGGCTTCATCCGCCCTCGTCATTCGTCCTTCGTCATTTCTCCTAGTACGAACCCTTCTTCGATAATACCGCCCTCGGCGTCTTGAGAATGATCTTGAGGTCCTCCCAGAAAGTCCACTCCTGCACGTAGTTCGTGTCCATTGCCACGCGCGAGTCGTAGCTCGTGTCATTCCTGCCTGAAACCTGCCACTGGCCGGTCGCGCCCGGCGGAACTCGGAACATCACGAGTGAATGCTCCTTGTAGTATTTCACCTCGTCATTGACGATTGGCCGCGGCCCGACGAAGCTCATCTGGCCCGCGAGGACGTTGAAGAATTGCGGCAGCTCGTCGATGCTGTACTTGCGCAGAAACTTGCCGACGCGGGTGATGCGCGGGTCGCGCGTCAGCTTGAACTTCTCCTCAAACTCCTTCTTCAGCGCCGGGTCGGAATCGAGCAGCTCCTTCAGCCGTTTGTCCGCATCGCGGTGCATGGTCCGGAACTTGAGAATCCTCAGCTCGCACATGTTCCGTCCCAGCCTCCGGTGCCGGTAGAAGACCGGGCCCGGGCTGTCGAGCTTGATAATGATGCTCGTGACTATGTAGACCGGGCTCAGGATGATAATGGCCAGCCCGGACAGCACCAGGTCGACGACACGCTTCAGCCTCCGGCCCACCCCGCTCAGCGAGTATGAGGAAATCGGCCGCGGGTGGGGCCCGAACAGGTACGTGGACATCTTGAAGGAAGGTACGCCGATAAAGTCTACGAAGTAGTCGCCGGAGAGCCCGGCCACCATATAGTCGGTCTTCGGGTTTGAGCAGTCAACGATGATGGTGTCGTACCTGGCGATGTGCCCCCGGTCATCGGAATTCGCTTTCAGCCAGGCCGGCAGGTCCTCCAGCGTGATTACCTCCGCGCACTCGAACCCCCACCAGCGGAGCAGCCGGGTTTTGGTGAAGTGCAGGTCGGTCACCAGCAGCACCGGCTGGCGTGTCAGATAGCGCAGGCAGAGACCGATGACCGGAGCGAGAGCGTTGAGGTACAGCCAGAGCATGAGCCAGAACTTGACCGTCACCGGCTCGCACCAGTGCCAAAGCCCGTGCAGGATGCTGTAACCCGCGTAGGCCAGGCCGAACGCGGCCTGGGTCCTGAGGGTCAGGCCGAAGTTGGCGCGTGCGGTTGACTCGAACTCGCCGGCCACGTAGCTCGCGGCTATGAGAATAATCCAGACCGCCACGACCGTGGTCGCCGCCACCGAGTCCTTGACAAATGTGTCCCTGAGCAGGGTAACGGCAAGCAACAGGAACAGCAACTCCATCACGACGAGCACAGAGCCGTTGTTCCTTAGACTGATCTTCATTCGCCGGGTCTCACGGCAGTCTATCGGCAGCACCCGGCCAGTCAAGCGCGCCAAGCGCCCCAAATGGGGACTGTACCGTGCTGAGCCTGACGCAAGCGCTCCGTGGGACTGTCCCCATTTGGGCGTCGCTCGCATAGGATAGCCCCGCTTCAGTGCCGGATCGCATCCCAAGCCTCCGCCTCGCTTCGCCCTCCCGGTGCTCGCCGAGAAGAGGGTCGGGGTGATGAGAGAGGGTCACGCTCGAAGTCGCCTTCAGAGTCCCTTCGCGAACCGGCCCTCAAACCACGTACGCAACCACGTCGGAGGTCACACTGCGAGTCATCCGGCAGACGCCCGCGCGATTCATGCCACGAAAGAACCCGGAGGTGCCCCGCGGAGTCGATTGCCGAATCCCGGTCGTATTCACGCCGCGAACCGGCTCGCGTATCGCCACGAGAACCGGTCCGCACATGCTCTTCCGGGTCGGGTCGGGAACCGCCCCCCGAACCGTTCCCGGAACGGTTCCCAAGGCGATTAGCGGAATCTCGACTTAGGCGAGGCCGACAACGCCTAATGGTCTGATATTCAATAGGTTAGGCATGTCGTAATCGACGTAACTGAACGGAGATGCGCCGACATTGCACTCGGCAGGGCTTTGCCGGTACGGAACGCCCTTTCATGCTGACCGTGACGGCAACTCGGAGCCGCTCGCCCCGCCTCGGCCTCCACCTACCGCGCTATGACGACCTTCCGCGTCTTCCCCAGCCCCTCGCCCCTAGCCCCTAACCCCTCTCTGATGAAGTACACCCCCGGGGCCAGCGCCCGCACGTCATTCGTGCCAGGATGCAGGTCTAGTACCTTGCGGCCCGAGACATCGAGCAGGCCCACCGCTCGCAGCTTGGGGCTTGTGGCTGCCGGCAAGCGCAGCACACCACGGACGAGCGTTGCTCCACCCACGTGCCGCGCGTTCGCATGCAGATCCTCAACGCCCGAGGGGTTCGTGTCGCGCAGCACCGAGATGCTCGAACTCTGCCAGTTTGCGACATACACCCGCCCGGTTGCAGACACCGAGACCAGCGCCAAGGGACTCATTCCGACACTGACCGTGGTGTCCCACGCATTCGATGCGCCGCCCATCACTGAAACGCTGGCGTCGCCGTAGTTTACGCAGTACACGTAGTTGTGCATCGTGTCACAACAGAGAGCCTGTGGAGAATTGCCCGCGGCCATGGTCGCGATTACGTTGTCGGTCGCGCCGTCTACGACCGTCACGTCGGCACTACCTTGGTTCGCGCAGTATATCTTGTTGTTGGTCGGATTGTAGCAGAGAGCATCAGGACCGCTACCTACGACCACAGTCCGAAGGACGCGCTCGGTCTTGCCGTCAATTACGGTCACGCTGTCACTGCCTTTGTTCGCGCAGTAGACCTTGTTGTTGGTCGCGTTGTAACAGAGGGCGCAAGGGGAGCTACCTACACACAAACTGGCGAGGACCGTGTTCGTCGCGCCGTCTATCACGACAACACTGTCGCTGCCGTTCGCGCAGTAGATCTTGTTGTCGGTTGGATTGTGGCAGAGGGCGCAAGGGGCGTAGCCGGCGGCCACCGTGGCGATGACGCTGTCGCTCGCGCCGTCGATTACTGTCACGTCGCCACTACCCAGGTCAGCACAGTAGATGTTGTTGTTGGTCGGATCATAACAGAAGGCATCGGGGAAGGTGTCTGTAGTCACCGTGGCGATGACGCTGTCGGTCGCACCGTCGATCACGGCGACGCTGGCGCCGATCCCATTCGCGTCGTAGATCTTGTTGTTCGTCGGGTTGTAGCAGAAGGCACCGGCGCCATCACACCCGGCCACGGTGTCGACAACCCTGTTGGTCGCCTCGTCTATCACCGCCACCACGTGGCCGTCAATCCTGGAGCCCACGCAGTAGATCTTGTTGTCGGACGAGTTGTGGCAAAGGGCAAAAGGGCAGGCCGCCACGACCACGGTGGCAACGACCCCGTTGGACGCACCGTCAATCACACTCACGCTGCGGGCGTAGTTGTTCGCGCAGTAGACCTTGTTGCTGGTCGGGTTGTAGCAGAGGGCGTAAGGGGTGTACTCAACGGTCACGTCGGTGATGACGCCGTCGGTCGCGCCGTTGATCACGGTGACATCGCCGCCGCCATGGTCTGCGCAGTAGACCCTATTGGCGGTCGGGCTGTAACACAGAGCACGAGGTTCGCTGATGTCATTCACGGTGGCGATGACGTTGTCGGTCTCGCCGTCTATCACGGTCACGTCATAGGACAGGTAGTTTGCGCAGTAGACCTTGTTATTGGTCGGGTTATGGCACAGGGCCTGAGGACTCTCACCTGCCGTCACGGTAGCAATGACGCTGTCGGTCCGGCCATCCATCACGGTCACGTTGTTGCTGCCGCAGTTCGCGCAGTAAACCTTGTTGTTGGTCGCGTTGTAGCAGAAGGCCTGAGGATTTTCACCTGCCGTCACGGTGGCAATGACGCTGTCGGTCGCGCCGTCTATCACGGTCACGCTGGCGCTGGCGTAGTTCGCGCAGTAAGCTTTGTTGTTGGTCGGGTTGTAGCAGAGCGCACAGGGCTCGCCACCAGCGGTCACGGTTGCGATGACCCCATTGGTCGCACCGTCTATCACGGTCACGTTGTTGGCGCCCGAGTCCGCGCAGTAGACCTTGTTGTTGGTCGGGTTGTAGCAGAGGGCACGGGGCCCGCTGCCTGCAGTCACCGTCGTGATGACCCTATTGGTCGCACCGTCTATCACGGTCACGTTGTTGCTGTTGCAGTTGGCGGCATAGACCTTGTTGTTGGTCGGGTTGTAGCAGAGAGCCACCACATTCGACCCGGCTGGAATCCGTGCAATCCTTTGATTTGTGGCCCCGTCAATCGCGATCACGCAATCGCCATACTCGCCGCCGACATAGACGGTGTTGTTGGCCGAATTACACGTCAGGCACTGCGGATTCGGCAGCCCGCCTAGCGAGTCCGGCAGGTAGATGGTCTTTTCAAGCAACTGTCCGCTGACCGCCGACAGGCAGCAGCAAACGGCCAACGATACGACAACGGGTCGTACGGCCCAGATGCGTGAGGAGATGGTTCGGACCAAAGAACGTCGAACGCAGAAAGATGGCATTCTGCACCTCCGTCTGGATGTTACCCATGCAGACTGGCGCCGATCGGCCATTGCGGCGGTGTAACCTCTGCTCCGCCACACTCGGCGTCGCTGCTTAATTATGATCCGCGCCGGGAAAAGTCAAGCAGAAGATCGCATGCGGTCCTGAACCCGACATTGAACCACTAAGACACCAAGGACACCAAGCATACACCGGACATTTCCATCCGGACCTTCTTTGTGTCTTTGTGTCTTGGTGGTGAACTTCTATCTCGGTTCTGGGGATGCGGGAGTCAGCTTGACCATGCGCAGTCGGTCGGCTACTCTTAGTCCCCCATGACAGACAGCAAAGTGCGAGCGACGAATGCCGAACGCCAAACGACGGAGGCGGAATCCCATCACGACGTGATAAGTATCCGCGGAGCGCGGGAGCACAATCTCAAGAACATCAGTCTCGACATCCCGCGCAACAAGCTGGTGGTCATCACCGGCCTTTCCGGCTCGGGCAAGTCGTCGCTCGCGTTCGACACCATCTACGCCGAAGGCCAGCGTCGCTACATCGAATCGCTCTCCGCCTACGCCCGGCAGTTCCTCGGCATGTTGGAGAAGCCGGACTGCGACCAGATTACCGGCCTCTCCCCTGCCATCGCTATTGAGCAGCGGACATCAGCCCGCAACCCGCGCTCCACGGTCGGCACGGTCACTGAGATATACGACTACCTGCGTTTGCTCTTCGCCCGCATCGGTAAACCCTACTGCCCGAAGTGCGGCAAGCCGATCTCCTCCCAGACCACTGACCAGATTGTCGATGTCCTTCTCGACTTGCCCGAAGGCACCAACCTCATCATCCTTGCCCCGCTGATACGCGCTCGCAAGGGTGAGTACAAGGAGCTGCTGGTCAAAGCCAAGCGCCGGGGCTACATCCGCGTGCGGGTGGATGGAAAGCTCTACGAGATTGATGAAGTACCGGACCTCGAGCGCTACAAGAAGCACGACATTGAAGTCGTAGTCGACCGACTTTCGGTCAAGCCGGACGTTCGGAAACGGCTGGCAGACTCCGTGGAGCTAGCACTCAAAGAGGGAAACGGACTGTGCATCGTAGCCACGGATCGGGCGAAGTCAGAAGCTAGAAGCCAGAAGCTAGAAGCTAGAGGTTCCGGTCACTCCTCACCCCATCCCTCTCCTCCCAGAGGAGAGGGAGAGCGAAGCGAAGGCTCGGACACTAGACCACTGGACCACTCGACCTCTGGACCACTTTCATCCGACTTGGTCTTCTCCGCCGCCCTTGCCTGCCCGGAGTGCGGGTTCAGCTTCGGCGAGATTTCGCCGCGCCTGTTCTCGTTCAACGCGCCCCAGGGCGCTTGCCCGACCTGCCACGGGCTCGGCACGAAGATGGAAATCGACCCGGACCGCGTCATCGCCAATCCTGATCTGTCGGTGTTGGACGGCGCACTGGCGCCTTGGGGCGAGGCGCGCGTCCGGAGCCAGTGGTTCACCGCCCCGCTCCGCACGCTGGCGCGGCGGCACGAGTTCAAGCTGGATGTGCCGTGGCGCAAACTCCCCGCGTTTGCCAAGCGCCTGATTCTCTACGGCTCCGACGAAGAGATGAAGGTCAAGTACACGCGGTGGGACGACAGCGAGTTCTACTGGCAGCACAAGTTCGAAGGCCTGATGCCGAACCTGCTCCGCCTGTACCACGAGACCGAATCCGAGTCGCGGCGCGAGTGGATTGAGGGGTTCATGACCCTGCTTCCCTGCCCGGACTGCCAGGGCCGGCGGCTGAAGCCCGAGGCGCTCGCGGTACGCATCGGCGACCTGAACATCGCCGACCTGAGCGCATTCTCCATCCGCCGCTGTCACGACTACTTTGCCCGCGAGCTGAAGCTCTCCGGTCGCGACGAAGAGGTCTCGCGCGAGGTCGTGAAGGAACTGCGGAAGCGGCTCAGCTTCCTGACCGCGGTCGGCATCGACTACCTGACGCTCGACCGCACCGCCGAGACCCTCGGCGGCGGCGAGGCCCAGCGCGTCCGCCTCGCCACGCAGATCGGCTCCGGCCTGGTCGGTGTGGTCTACATTCTCGACGAGCCTTCCATCGGCCTGCACCAGCGCGACAACCGGAAGCTGCTGGAAACTCTCACCCGGCTGCGCGACCTCGGCAACACGGTCATCGTGGTTGAACACGACGAAGAGACAATCCTCGAGGCCGACCACGTCGTCGACCTCGGCCCCGGCGCGGGCGCTTCCGGCGGCAGGGTCATTGCCCAAGGCACACCCGAGGAGATCAAGCGCAACCCGGATTCGCTCACCGGCGCGTACCTGTCAGGCCTCCGGCGCATCGAGACGCCCGCAGCCAGACGCGAGCCCCGGCTCGGCTGGCTCACGGTCCACGGCTGTAAAGAGAACAACCTGAAGAACACCGACATCACAGTGCCGCTCGGCCTGTTCGTGAACGTGACCGGTGTCTCCGGCTCGGGCAAGAGCACGTTCGTCTCCGACATCCTCTACCGGGCGCTTGCCCGCCACTTCTACGATTCCAGAGAGAAACCGGGCGCGCATGACCGCATCTCCGGCATCGAGAAGATCGACAAGGTGATAAACATCGACCAGTCCCCAATCGGCCGGACGCCGCGCTCGAACGCCGCGACCTATACCGGTGCGTTCGGGCCGATTCGCGACCTGTTTGCCCGCACCAAGGATGCCCGCATGCGCGGGTACAAGCCGGGCCGGTTCTCGTTCAACGTCAAGGGCGGCCGGTGCGAAGCCTGCGCCGGGGACGGAATCATCAAGGTCGAGATGCACTTCCTGCCCGACGTCTACGTAACCTGCGACGTCTGCAAGGGCAAACGGTACAACCGCGAGACCCTTGAGGTAAAGTACAAGCTAAAGAGCATCAGCGACGTGCTCGAAATGTCAGTAGATGAGGGGACCGAGTTCTTCGCCAACGTGCCGGCAATCGGCCGCAAGCTGAAGCTCTTGAAGGATGTCGGTTTGGGTTACGTCAAGCTGGGGCAACCCGCCCCGACTCTGTCCGGCGGCGAGGCCCAGCGTATCAAGCTGGCGCGGGAGTTGTCGAAGATTGCCACGGGCCGAACGCTCTACCTGCTGGACGAGCCGACCACCGGACTCCACTTCGAGGACGTCCGGTTGCTGCTCGGCGTTCTGGACCGCCTGGTCGAACGCGGCAACACCGTGCTCGTCATCGAGCATAACCTCGAAGTCATCAAGTGTGCGGACTGGGTGATTGACCTCGGACCTGAGGGCGGTGACGAGGGCGGCACGGTTGTCGTCGCCGGAACGCCGGAGCAGGTCGCCGCGTGCGCATCTTCGCACACCGGCAGGTACCTGAAACCGCTACTCAGACAGACATAGGTAAAGGTAGAGGTTAAGGTCGAGATCCGGAATGTCTCGACATGTTGACCTTCACCTTTGCCTTTGCCTCAACCTGTTCTGCCTACGCCGCATGTCTTCGGAAACAACACCCGGCACAAGTCCCCGACTGACTTTACGAAGTGGAACTTGAGCCCTTTCCTGACATTGGCCGGGACGTCTTTCAGGTCGCGCCGGTTCTCCGCCGGCAGGATGACAGCCTTGATGCCTGCCCGGCTCGCTGCCAGCACCTTCTCCTTCACGCCGCCAATGGGCAGGACCCGGCCGGTTAGCGTTATCTCACCCGTCATGGCGATACGCGGGTCGAGCGACTCGCGCCGTAGCAGAGAAATCACCGAGGCGGCGATGGCGATGCCGGCAGAGGGACCGTCTTTCGGGGTCGCACCCGCCGGGATGTGGATGTGGAGATCGGACTCCTCGAAGAACTTCTCGTCGATCCCGAGCTGCTTTGCGTGCGCCCGCACGTAGGAGAGCGCGGCTTCGGCCGATTCTTTCATCACGTCGCCGAGCAGCCCAGTCAGGAGCAGTTGCTTCTTGCCCTTCATCAGCGAGGACTCGATGAACAGGATCTCTCCGCCGAATGGCGTGACCGCGAGGCCGGTCGAGACGCCGGCGTGCATCCTCCGCGCGGCGACTTCGGAAGAGAAGCGTCGCGGTCCGAGCAGCTTGCGCACGTCGGCCGGGGCAATGACTGAGGCCTTGGTCCGGCCTTCGGCAAACCGGCGCGCGAGTTTACGCATCACCGAACCGACTTCCCGTTCCAGGTTACGAACCCCGGCCTCACGCGTGTACTCGCTCGCAATCAACTTCAAGGCCTCGTCCTTGAACTGGACCTGCTCTTTGGTCAGGCCGTTCTGCGTGAGCTGCCTCGGCACCAGGAAACCCTTGGCAATGGAGATTTTCTCTTCATCGGTGTAGCCCGGCAATTCGAGGAATTCCATACGGTCACGTAGCGCGGGGATGATTGTGTCGGCCACGTTCGCAGTCGTAATGAACATCACCTGCGAAAGGTCTACCGGCACTTCCAGGTAATGGTCGGAGAAGCTGAAGTTCTGCTCCGGATCGAGCACCTCAAGCAGGGCTGATGACGGGTCTCCCCGGAAATCGGTCCCGACCTTGTCGATTTCATCGAGCATGATGATCGGGTTCATCGAGCCGGCAGTACGCAGGCCCTGAACGATTCGTCCGGGCAGCGCTCCGACATAGGTACGGCGGTGGCCGCGGATCTCGGCTTCGTCCCTGATTCCTCCCAGGGAGAACCGCAGGAACTTACGGCCCAAGGCCCGTGCGATGGAGCGACCAAGCGACGTCTTGCCCACGCCTGGCGGTCCGATGAAGCACAGGATTGGACCCTTGGAGTCCTTCTTCAGCTTCCGTACCGACAGGTACTCCAAGATCCGCTGCTTCACCTTCTCGAGATCGTAATGGTCCTCGTTCAGTATCTTGCCGGCCTGCTTCACGTCGAGGTTGTCCTCGGTCCGCACCTTCCACGGCACGGCCAGCAGCCAGTCAAAGTAGTTGCGCGTCACCGAGTACTCGGACGCAGCGGGCGACATCCGCGAGAGCCGATCCAGTTCCCGGCGGGCCGCTTCCAGCGCGGCCTGAGGCATGCCTGCCTCCTCGACCTTTTTGCGCAGTTCGTCGATTTCTGCCTGGGTCTGGTCAGACTCGCCCAGCTCTTTCTGGATCGCCTTCATCTGCTCGCGCAGGAAGTACTCGCGCTGGGACTTGTCGAGCTCACCCTTGACCTGGTCGCGAATCTTCGCGCCCAGTTCCAGGATGCCGATTTCCTTGGAGAGGAGCGGCAGCAGCGCCTGTAACCGCTCCTTCACGTCGAGCATCTCGAGCAGCCGCTGCTTCTCTGATAGGTCGAAGTTGACGTAGGTGGCTGCGAAATCAGCCAGCCGGCCAGGCGAGTCGATGTTCGTCACGACTGTGGTGACATCATCCGGCAGATAGGGTGCCAGCTCGGACAGCTTGCCGAAAGTATCTGCCACGCTGCGCATCAGGGCTCGGGTAGCCACATCCTTCTGGCCCGCATCTTCCAGCGGCTTCACCTTTGCTCGCAGGTAAGGAGTGGTTGACACGTACTCCTCGACTCGCGCCCGCCGCATGCCCTGGAGCAGCAGCCGCATGGTCCCGTCCGGGAAACGCAGCATCTTGAGTATGACGGAGATTGTGCCGATGCCGTACAGGTCAGCCGGCTCGGCCTCGTGTTCAAGCGACGAGTCGCGCTGTGTCACGGCGCATACCAGCTTGTCGCCGGCAAGCGCATCGTCCACCAGCTTTGCCGAACGCTCGGTCGAGACGACCAGCGGTGATACCAGTCCGGGAAATACCACGCCGCCCTTCACTACCAACACCGGCAACTCGGCCGGGAACTGGCCGAGACGAACCTGCGGCAAGTCCTCCGGCCCGTGCTTCAACTGCTCATCGGTTTTGACAATTGTATCAGGTTTATCACTCAAGTCGTATCACCCTCACGGTGCTGACACCCGTCCGGTCCAGCTCCAGGCTCAGCACACCGTCCTTGATCTCAACTTTGATGCTGTCGGGATTAACCGCAAACGGCAGGCTTACCCGCTTCTCAAATCCGCCGTACGGAATCTGGGATTCATAGAAGGTTACTCCGCGCCGGACCTTTTGCGGCGGCCGCTTGATGCCTAGAATCTGGACCATCCTGGCGCCGACCCGGACGTGCACCTCAGACCCGGGGACACCCGGCACCTCGGCCATAAGGTAGACTTTTTGCTCGCTGGCGAAGAGGTCGACCGGCGGCTCCCAGACCGCGTTGCTCTCCTGAACCCCGAAGAACCTCTCGAACAGCTCGTCTATCTCATGACTTACAGATATTATTGCGCTGACGCGCCGCTGCCCATACATCGACTTTGTTAGACGCTACCCGGTCGGGAGCTGATTCGGGCCAGGCGCAACCGTGTGGACCAGTCGTCCGATTGACAGGGCGCGACCGCTCGACGGCTCGACATCGACCCACACACCGTTGATGCGCACGTCCCCGGTCGCCGGCTGCAGCCTCACCGGCACCATCTCGATCATCCGGCGCAGAGACGTGTCCTTGCTCATGCCGAGCACCGAGTCGAACGAGCCGCACATGCCGGCGTCGGTGATGTAGGCGCTGCCGCCCGCCAGTATCGCCTCGTCCGCGGTCTGGACATGCGTGTGGCTGCCCAGCACGGCCGACACCCGTCCATCCAGGAACCAGCCCATTGCCTGCTTCTCTGCGGTCGCCTCGGCGTGAATGTCCACGAATACCACCGGGGTTTCGCGCCGGATTTCGTCCAACGCCGGCAGCATTCGGCGGAACGGGCAATCCAGCGGCTTCATGAACACGCGCCCCTGCAGGCTCACCACCGCCACCTTCACTGTGGTCGCTTCCCTTTCGCCTGTGCCTTCGGCATTCGTCATTCGACACTCGTAGATCCCGCTGCCCCGCCCCGGCGCCTGCGGCGGGAAATTGAGCGGGCGGAGAATCCTGGACTCGGTGCCGAGATACTCCCAGACTTCCTTGCGGTCGAACGCGTGGTCCCCGGTCGTGATGCAGCCGACCCCTGCCTTCAGCAGTCCGTCTGCAATAACCGGCGTAATCCCGTACCCGCCCGCGGCGTTCTCGGCGTTGGCAATGATGAAGTCGGCACCCAGTCGCTGCCGCAGTCCGGCGATCTCCCATTCTACCGCCTTGCGTCCCGGCTCCGCGCATACGTCGCCCAGAAAGAGCACGCGCAACGCCCCGGGGAGACGCCGAGGTCCGAGCTGAGGTTGATATTCAGACGGACTCATGTCCTGTCTTGACCTTAACCTTGACCTTGGCCTGTCCTAGCGAGCGTAGTCGACTGCACGCGTCTCGCGGATGACGGTGACCTTGATCTGCCCGGGGTATTTGAGTTCTGCCTGAATCTGGGCCGCAACCTTGGCCGCCAGTTCCGCCGAGTCGTGGTCCGTGACCTTGTCCGGCTCGACCAGCACCCGGATCTCGCGCCCGGCCTGTATCGCGTAAGCCCGCTCGACCCCCTCCATCGAGGACGCGATTGTCTCGAGCGTCTCCACGCGTTTGACATACGTCTCGAAACTCTCACGCCTGGCCCCGGGCCGTGAGCCGGACACACCGTCGGCCGCAGCTACGAGGAAAGCGTAGGGCGAATCGAGCATCACTTCCTCGTGGTGCGCCGCCACCGCGTTCACCACCAGCTCGTCCTCGCCGTACCGGCGGGCGAGTTCCGCGCCGATGCTCGCGTGGGGTCCCTCGATCGACTGGTCCGCGGCCTTGCCGATGTCGTGCAACAACCCGGCCCGCTTGGCCAGGGCCGGGTCGAGGTCCAGTTCCTGCGCCATCAACGCGGCAAGATAAGCGACCTCCTTCGAGTGAACCAGCACATTCTGTCCGTAGCTGGTTCGGTACTTCAGGCGGCCCAGCAGCTTGGAAAGCTCCGTGTGGAGGCCGACGATGCCCAGTTCCAGCACGACCGATTCGCCGGTCGACTTGATGAGAGCGTTCATCTCGTCCCGGGTGCGACCGACCACCTCCTCGATTCGCGCCGGGTGAATCCGGCCGTCGGCCACGAGCCTCTCCATCGCCAGCTTGGCGACCTCGCGCCGGACCGGGTCAAACCCGGAGATAATGATCGCACCGGGGGTGTCGTCGATCATCACCTCGACGCCGGTCAGCGTCTCGAAGGTACGGATGTTGCGGCCCTCGCGGCCGATAATCCGGCCCTTCAGCTCATCCGAGGGCAGGCTCACGACCGATATCGTGGTTTCGGCCGCGTGCGACACGGCGCAACGCTGGATGGCGCACGTGATAATCTCCCGCGCCTCCTCCTCGGCCTGTCCCCGTGCCTCTTCCTTGATGTCCCGGACGAGTTGGGCGGCCTCGAGCCGGGCCTGGTTCTCCAGGTTCCGACAAAGCTCGCGTCGCGCCTCCTCGGAAGAGAGGCCCGCGAGCCGTTCAAGTTTGGAATTCTCCTGGCTGATGAGCTGGTCCAGCCGCTCCATCTTGGCCCGTACGATCTTATCCCGGGCAGCGATGTCGCGGTCTTTCCTGATGAGGTCCGCCTCCTTCTGGGTCAGAACGCTGTCCCGGCGGCCGATGAAACTATCGCGCTCGGATAGCTTCGCTTCCAGCCGTTCCAGCTCCCTGCGCGTGGTCGCGGTCTGGGTCTCGAACTTCAGCTTCTCCCGCTCCCACTCCAGCTTGGCCGCGGCCTCAGACTTCTCCCGCGCCCGGTTCACCTCTTCCTGCGCCTGCTTTAAGGTCCGGTCGCGCTCCTGCTCGGCGCCGTTCACTAATTGGCGGGCGGCGCGCCGGCTGATGACGAACCCGAACCAGAATCCTGCCACTCCCAGAACTAAGAAACCGGCAATTGCCAGCACTATTTCCACCATCAGACTCATGATTCCTCCAAACAAAACAAAACCCCGCGGTGCCGTGTAGTGACCAGTCTATGAACCCGTCGTAAACCGGGGCGCCTCAGTGCCGCTTCGCGCCGCTCAACGAGGAGTGGCAGTCCACGGCGCTATCGAGCGCCCACTTCACGGGTGTTGGCTCAAGACTTAGCCAACTATCACGAACACAGCAGGGAGCCTTATGTAAAAGTGCGAAGTGCGAAGGACGAATGTCGAAGTCGTGCCCCGACATTCATCACTTGGCGCTCGTTACTCCAAGAACGGACTCCAACTTGTCAATCAGCAAGCCGACCTGTCGCGACGCCCAGCGCGCGTCCTCCTGACGCTGAATGAGGTGTTCATCGACCAGATTCATGCTGGCCAGCACCGCCGTGCGCGTGCTTGAGCCCTGGTGAAACTGGCCATCGATCTCCTTCATCTTGTGGTCAACTATTTCCGCAACTCTCTTAACGTGATCGCCGTCACTGTCGGCTCTAACATTATAATCACTGCCAAAGACACTAACGATAACTGATTTCATCGGCTCCCATCGAACTCAATCTATAGCAGACCGTCAATCTTGTCAATCAGCGCGTCAATCCGCTGCACTGTCTCGGCCCGGGCCCGGGTCGCCTGCTCAAGCCGTGCCTGGAGTTCCAGCTTCTCGCGCCTCAGGTTGGCGATCAGCCGCGTCGCTTCATCGACCTTGGCTTCAAGCCGCCGGAACAGCTCGACCAGCTCCGACGAAGGGCCAGCACCTGCAGCCGGCTTTGGTTGAGGCTGAGATTGGGAGGGAATCATGTCCTATCTTGACCTTAACCTCTGCCTAAGCCTTAGCCTCGACCTCAGTGCCCGGTCAGCCGCAGCCCGGGTACGAGTTGGTACCACATCTCCGCCCGCAAGCACTGGTGCTCGACATCGACGGCGACAATCTTCACCAGCGCGTAGTGGTTGCCGGCGGTGAGACAGCCGACGCTGCAGGGGACCCTCAGGATATCGGTATAGTTGAAATAGGCCGTCTCCGAAAATGCCGGCAGCATCGCGTTCTCATCGGGCAGTGAGTCAGTGAAAGCGCTGGCCTGCCAGGAATCGGTCGGCACGACGTCGGCAGGGTCGCTCGGCCCCATGTCCGGACTGGCGATCGAATACGGCCCCTGGTTCATCCCTGCGGGCTTGAAATCGGTGACATAGAAGTCAACCGATTTCACGTTGTGCTCGTCGGTCATCGCAAGAGGCCGGCCCTGACCACTCTGCCGGTCCCAGCCGAAGCCGGAATTTCCCGTTGCATTCAGCTCTGCCAGCGTCACCGTGTCAGTCCACACCGGAACCGTGGTCGGATTCGCGCCGGCAGCATAGTTCGCGGTTCCGTACCTCGCCTCGACCCGGTACCAGCCGGTCGCGCCGCTCGGATTGTGGACCCAGATATTCGCGGTTGTCTCCCCAACCAGGCTGAAGCTGGTCTCGTGTGCCGCCCGGAAAGAGACCAGGTACTCATCCGGCTTGGCGTCGGTCGGCACGCTCCAGATGACCTTAACCGTGCTGTCGGTGTCGGCCTCAAGCCTCAGGTTCGACGGCGCTCGCCCGTTGCCGCCGCACCCGACCAGAACAAGCAAGCCAATCAGGACGGACTTCCCCAGCCAGTTGCTCATTGGTGTTGTGACTTCCGGTAAGCCTCGAGTACCGAAACTCGAATGACGAGTACTGCTGCAAGCGCGAACGACCGCTTCCGGCTTCTTCTCCATTGGGGCTTCAATCGTCACTCTGACTTCGCGCTTCGGGCCTTGCCGTCATCGATACCGCCACGCGGTCTTCGGACTGCGGCCTTCTCCTCAGTGCCTGATCAACCTCAGTCCGGGGACGAGCTGGTACCACGACTGCATCCACAGCTTGCCCGAAGCAACGTTGAAGCTGTCAACCTGTATCAGGGCATAGTGCTTCAGAGTATCACCGGCCGTGTAGCACCCGATGTAGCACGGCTGCGTCGTAATGACCGTGTATATGAAGTAGTCGGCGTTCGGCGGCGCCGTATAAGCGGGCAGCGGGCTCTGCGGGTCCATCACCGGATTCGAGAACCCGTTCGAACGCCAGCCGGCCTTGGGCACGATCCCGGCCCCGGGGTCGATGGTGTCAACGTTCGGGCTCACAACCTTGAGCAGTGACTCGCCGTACCCGGTTTGCCGGTCGGATATGTAGAAGTCAACCGACGCGCAATTCGCGCTCTCGGTCATGGCGTACACGTGGCCGATGCCCGAGTCACGAGTCCAGCCAAAGCCGCAGTAACTCGAGTCCTTGTTGATCTCGTACAGAACAGTCGCGGCGCTGTAAATCGGCACCGTGGACGGCTTCTCCGCCCCCTCGTACGTGTCTTTTCCGAACACGGCCGTCACCTTGTATTGACCGGTCATGCCGTGCGGGCTGTGAGCGTAGGAAGTCGCGGTTGTCTCGCCGACCACCGAGTACCCCGAATCGGTAAGCTGGCGGAACCACACCATGTACTTGTCGGGTGCGCCTTCGGCCGGAGTTGTCCACGACACCACAACGGTGCTGTCGGAGTCACCGGGGCCGGCACTCACTGCCACCCCGGTCGGCGGTCCACCCAATACGCCGCAGCCCTGAATCAGGACCAACGCCGCGAGCGCCCCCGCACCGGCCAGCGCGACCAATAGCATCCTCTTCATCGCATACTCCTTTGTCAGCTTGCGTAGTTCCAGGGGCTGTTCCACTTTGCCGGGAACCGCCCCGGAACCTCTGTTAGGCTACTACCAAAACCGGCACTGTCAAGAAACAGGAACGCACCCCATCGCGCCCCTGTCCTATCTCCGCCCGCCCGGCCGCGGTACTACTTCGTCAGCACCACCTTGCGGACAGATTGGGGCTTGTGCTTCTCCAATCCACCTGCACGACGGCCTTCCGCCCTCCGCCTTCATCCCTCACCATTTCTCAACTCGCTGAGCAGGCAGGGCCTCGTATTGTATCACGATTTGCCGCAACGCCTTTCGGCATCAGAGGTTTCGTCATTTCGGTCAGGATAGCCCTGACGATAACATCATCAAGTGCTCAACGCCTTTCGGCATCAGAGGGTTCATCCTGGTCCCCGCAGTCATCGAACGCATGACCTACCTGGAGTGCTCAACGCCTTTCGGCATCAGAGGGTTCGTCACCGGTGACAAGGTCAACGAGGAGCTCGGTTGCCCGAAGTGCTCAACGCCTTTCGGCATCAGAGGGTTCATCATTAGCGCTCAAGGATTGGGTCCCAAACCTCGGCCAGGTGCTCAACGCCTTTCGGCATCAGAGGGTTCATCGCGCCACGGAAGTCGAAGGTGGTCTCGGTGGCGTCGAGGTGCTCAACGCCTTGCGGCATCAGAGGGTTCATCACGTCTTGCCAAGCAGGCGCTCGGCGGCGTTCCACCCGTGCTCAACGCCTTTCGGCATCAGAGGGTTCGTCACGTCATTCTCCTCGGTCCAGACGACAAGCCAGAGGCGTGCTCAACGCCTTGCGGCATCTGAGGATTCGTCACAGCTGCAAGGTAATGTCGCAGCCGACTGCGTTAAAGTGCTCAACGCCTTTCGGCATCAGAGGGTTCGTCACCAGCCCTGCATCTCGATGACTCTGCGTCGGATGTGTGGTGCTCAACGCCTTTCGGCATCAGAGGGTTCGTCACGTGTAGGAAGCGACCAGCTTGGATCCGTCTTGGTTGTGCTCAACGCCTTTCGGCATCAGAGGGTTCGTCACCCGAATCCCGCGATTGAATCGAGCACGGCACGTTCTGTGCTCAACGCCTTTCGGCATCAGAGGGTTCGTCACGTCACCACAGCGGCTACAATGCTACGCGGCTGGCACGGGTGCTCAACGCCTTTCGGCATCAGAGGGCTCGTCATTTGAGGACTTGTCCGGGAACAGTCGATACTTCCCGTAGTGCTCAACGCCTTTCGGCATCAGAGGCAATCGTCTAGCTCCGTAGCTCACGCAGGCGGGCGGATTGCGGTCCACGCCTCCGTCGGCGGCTCGGCGGGCAACGGTGTGCGGTCGCTCAGCCGGAACTGGCACCAGCGGGTGCCGATGGAACCGACGTGGTCGGGCCAGACCGGCAGGCTGAGGTCACCCTGAGGGTCGTTCAGCACGAGGTTGCCTTCGGGCGGGTCGCTGTCACGCCACTGTCTGACCTCATTGACTAGATGTGTGCTCTCGCCCAATGACAGGCCGCCGGAGCGCGACACGTCGCCGGGGCTGAGCATGGCTGCTGTCACGCGGTCGTACAAGCTCGACGGCGCTTGCTCTGCTTCGCCGCGGCGAAGCCAGACCGAAAGCCGTACGTCGCTCAGGAGTTCTTGAAAGTCCGGCCGCTTGTTTGAGCCTTGTCCCGGACCGGACTCAGTCTCCTTCACGCGCCAGAGCGTGCGCAGCACGGTTGACCTTTCCGGGGCAGAGACCAACGCGACCGCTATCTCTGCGCCCTGATGAGTGAGGCGGTTTGGCTCGCCGACGAGTGAAAGCAACATGCCGTAGACCGTTGCCGGCGGGGGAATGGGATAGGTTTCCCAGAACTCGCGTGCCTGTGCCACACGAAACCCGGCAACCGGGACAGACACGAACAGCCGTAAGCTGTCCATGGCTGTCCTACTTCAGACCGAGGTCAGTCCTGATGCGTTTCTTCACCTCGTCGGCCGCGGCCTTGACGCCGGACGCGAGGAAAGCACCTTCGTCCATCAGTTCTCTCACGCCCGGGTCCGCCGCGATTGTGCCTCCGATGACCAGTTCATCCGGGTCGATGTCGCCGGACTCAACGACGCGAAGCAGGGCCGGCACTGTGAGCTTGCCCTCGGCGTCCTGCGCGTAGGCGTAGAGCATGCGGGGGGCAAAGTCGTCGGTCCAGCGGAAGACGACCGACTCGGGTGAAAAGTCGAAGAGGAACCGCGACTGATTGCCCGCGACTTCAGACAGGCTTATGGCGGCGTCCACGACTGCGAGTGCCCGCTCAGGCTCGGCGAGCGCCTTGGGCGTGAGCGCCAGCCCATACTGGTAGCGCGTCGCGTGGATTTCGGTTCCGTAGAGACTGGTGCTACCCTTTTCGCCGCTCTTGGCGTTGAAGGTGATGTCGCCGGAGAACGGTGTCAGCGAGACTGAGCGGGTGAGTTCAAGCGGGCCGCGACGTTTGTCACAAGTGCCCTTGGTCCTTTTCCCCTTGCCCGCCTCGGCGTCGTTGCCTTCCGTCTTGCCGGCTTCGGCCAGCATGAAGCCCATGACGTCATCATCGATGAACGTGTCCTTGCCCTTGCCTTTGCCGGTCGGGTCTGTCCACGGCAGCCACTTCGGGTCCTGCCAGACGTGGTCGTTCTTCTGTTCGTCCCACTTGCGGTTGACCGGCAGGCCGGAACGCTGCCAGAAGTAGCGATATGCCCAGCGGATGGCCTCGGCGGACACGGTCGAGTGGACTTCGCCGTTCCAGAGCATCTTCTGGAGCGTCGTGATGTTGCCTTCGTTCTCACCCCGGTTGTTGGCGGCGGTCCCGAACGGCGTGACGATGATACCGAAGAGATGTTTACTCATGCTTTCCTCCTTACTTGTCTTCTTCCTTGCCGCCCGGATACGACGCCAGCGCGAGCAGGGCAAGGTCCTTGGCGCGGCGCCAGTTCTTCTCGTTGAACAGCGGCAACACCTGCTGCCACCAGAGGCCTTCGCTCTTGAGCAGGGACTTGTCGCCCTGGTGCAGCGCGCCACCTCTGGCCCAGAAATCGGTCATGGTCTCCCTCAACGTATGTGCGTTCTTGCACCGGGCAAAGCTCACGCGTACCTTCTCAAACTCGGTGCCCCAGTCTGCCCCGCCGGCTCGGCCGAACTTCTGGCCCATGTACCGGCGCAGGGCTTCCTGGCAGGCAAGGATGAACGTCCGGTCCGCACCTTCGGGCATGGTCTGTGAGTCATCTACCATCTTTGTCAGTCCTCCTCTCTCATATCTGAATACGTGTTCGCGGCGGTCTTTGTCGGCTACTAGGTCCGCGAAGCCAATGTACCACGGTTGTCCGGATGCCGCGTTGCGAGCGACCATGTCGGGCACAAGCGGTACGTCCCAGAAGGGCGGCTTGTCCTCGCGCCGCACGAGCTTCGGGGACAGGACCGCGCGGCAGGCAGCATACGTGCGCAGTCCTTCTGCCGAGCCGGGCCGCACCGTCAGCAACTGGACGCGGGTCTTCTGTTGCGACGACCACGGCACAACACCGAATGACACAACCCGGCAGGAAGCCGAGCGTACGTCGGCGAGGATGCCCGCAGCATGGAGTTCGGCCAGCACGCGCATACCGGCGTCGGCTGAGCCGGACGCAACGAGCTGCTGGATGCCGTAGCGGACGAACAGCGCGCGGGCGCGGGCGTAGGCGCTGAGGTCTGTGACTTCGGGCAGCACGATTGAGTACGCTGTCCGCGTGCCCTGACCGCGCCGCCTGACTTCGAAGTATACTGCGCCCACAACTGCGAACTGCAAGGCAAGCGTCCGGCCAAGCGGTTCCTCAAGCGCGGTTGTATTACCGAGCCCAGTGTGGCGAACCGCGCCGCCCGGGAAGTGCCAGCCGGCAAGCCGGACGAGTCCGTCCGGTGGGAAGTCGGCGTCCTGATGAGCGTAGTGCTGCACGCGCCGATACGTAACGACCAGTGGCGCGTCGTCTACCGTTACGGACAGGCTGCCTCCAGCCTCGATGGACTTGTCGGCCTTGCGCGTTCGGCCATGCTGCAGGAACGACCCCAGCACGGCTGACTGCAGGACTACTGCCTGCTGCGGGTTGGCTATTGGCTCGCCAAGGGCCGGGAACCAGAATAGCCCTTTCTTGTCCAGCTTGAAGGACTCGTCGATGAGCCAGGCGAGGAACTGGGCAAGGTTGCCGTCCCAGACGAGCTTCACAGCATGGTCGCCAAGTTCCCATCCGCATCCGGTCGGGCGGCGGAGGATCGCGGCCTTGTCTGTGTCGAGCACCTTGAGTGTCATCCACAGTCCGGCAAGGCCCACCTTGTGCAGGGCGGTCATGCCTGAATCGAACAGCCCTATGGTCAACGGACTCTCAACGGTCATTTGTTTTTCTTTGCCCATTTGCCTCCCCATTGTTCGGAGTATTCGATACGACCGGCGGGCGCAACCAGTGCAGACCCGACGTGGTCCCAATGCTCAACTTCCTTCGCGACCCGGCCCAGCGGCATCGGAATTGCGAGACGAGTCACCTGCTTCGTGTCCGGTCTGCCCGAGCGAGTCAGGCATGCCGCTTTGTCCTCGGGCAGTAGCACCGACACTGACCCTTCGCCTTCGCGCGCGGGTTGCTGATAGGCCAGCGGGCCACCGTCGAGCCACGCAGATTCCACGGGCTGAGGTTCGACGCCATTGTCCTCGGCGGCAAAGGCCTCGGCCAAGTCACGCTGAGACACCGGTCGTCCGGCAAGCCGAGCCAGCCACTTCTCGATAGTCGCGAAGTCGAATTCCTCTTCATCATAGGGGAACCGATTGTCAGGGCGCAGAACGAGCGCGCGGCACACCGGCCTCGGGTCGTCCGGCGACGCGCGACGGTTGAGGCGACCGAGGCGCTGGATGAGCGCGGGTATCGGTGCCATGTCGGTGACGAGCAGGTCGGCCGAGATGTCCAGGGACACCTCGCATACCTGCGTTGACACGGCCAGCGAGACCTTCGGGTTGCCGTCGTCAAACGCGGTCATCACGGCCGCGTGTTTCTTCAGGCGGTCTACGTAGCGGTAACGGCTGTGATAGATGAGCGGGTTGCGGCCGTTCGCGGCCTGCGCGAACGAGACCGCCCGGTCTATCGTGTTCGCTACCCACAGGACCTTGCCGCCTCGGGCGAGCGTCTGGTCAACCTGCTGCCAAGGTTCCTCGGTCTGAACGCCGGCCACTTCGTACCGCGGTAGCTCTTCGAGTCCGGCCGGGCCATCGACCACCTGTAGTTCCGCGCCCGAGTCGGCCGTTGCCTGCCGCAAAGCCTGAAGGCGCTGGTCCGGCAGCATGGCGGTCATCAACAAGACCGGCGTACCACGGAACGTGTCCATGAACCTCAGTAGCTCGGCGAAGAGGCGGTCACCGTACTGGTGCACCTCATCGAAGACGAACGCACCGTTGGCTATGCCCGGAAACGAGAAGAGCGCGGAACGGTAGTTCTGGATGAGGCCGAGAACATAGTCCACCGTGCAGAGCGTGATGGGCGTGTGCCACGTGGTCAGCGACTCGTAGCGTTTGGTGCGTTCCAGCACGTCGGCGGTGCGGTCTTCGAGCAGGAGTTCGATGTCGGCGGCGCTGCGGCCGTGCTTGAGTTGGGCGTGCTCGGCCATGTCGGCAGCCTCGATGTAGTCGCGGAATCCTTCAGTCGTGGTGCCGGTAGTCGGGTAGCAGACAAAGAGCTTCCTGCCGACTGCCTTCTTCTGGGCCCACATGTATGCGGCCAGTGTCTTGCCGCTGCCGCAGCCGGCTCGGACGAACGTGAGGCGGCCTGGCGTGTCCCGCACTTGTTCCTGGAAGGGCCGCGAGGCATGCGCACCAAGGCGCTTGGAGACCACCTCGGCGAGCATGTCCACCGTGCAGGCTTCTGCCACGGCCGACTCAGTCCATCGCTCCGGGCTTTCCCCTGAGCGCGGTACGGCGGAACCGGCTACATCGGCGCTGATGAGCAGGGCTTTGACCAGAGCCACGAACCGTTTCTCTTCGGTGGTTGCCTTCTCGGTCCACCAGTCGTCGTCGCGGAGCCAGTCTCGGAGTTCGGCCAGCGGCCGAGCCAAGAGGTCAATGCTGCAGGACGTCAGCGATGGAGCACGAGGCAGGCCAGCGAGCGCCTCGCCGTGCTGAAGGCAGGAACGGAAGTCGGGGTGATTGAGTGACAGCCTCGCGGTGGTTCCGGCGGTGCGGACAGCAATGTCAGCGGCGTCCTTCAGCTTCAGGTGATGTCCCAGCGCCGCGTAGAGGGCCGCGCTGCGGACGACAGGCGTGCAGTCCGCAAGGAGCCATCGGTTCAGGCGGTCGTCGCGCAGGGCCAACCAAACGCTGACCCATTCGTGCCTGAGCGCTTGAGCTGTGCCGGGCTTGCGGACGGCAAGCTGGAACTGGTCGTTGGCCTTGCCGAGGTCGTGGAGGACGGCCGCGCGTAGGAGAGCGGCCCGAAGGAACTCTGCATTGAACGCATCATTGAGGCCAAGCGAGCTGAGCGCTTGCTGGCCGACCGTGTCCGCGAGCGTTGACGCCGTGGCAAGCACGTTGCGCGTGTGGCCCGGCAGCGTTTCGGAATCGAGCGGTGCGTCGGGATTGTCGCTGGACTTTGCCAGCAGACGCACGAAGTCGGCCATCAGGCGTGCCGCGTCGGCACGAAGATGCCGCAGCCGAAGCGGCGGCGACCGCCGAGGCCATGCTCTTGCAGTCGGAGGGAATCGTCGGCAGAGAGGCCCGAGACTTCCATCGCGAAGCCCACGACTTCCTTGTCGTGGATGCGGAGAGTGCGACGGATGGAAGGCGAACGGTCAGCAGTCATCTCCTTGCGGCCTTCAAGTGACTTGGTCCCACTGCGACGGATGAGGCCGGGCGTTCCCATGATTCCGAGTCTGGAGAACTCCTCCTGCGCCTTGGCGAGGAACGACTCGGGGTCCATGCGGTGCTTGAACGTGACGAGTCGGCTGCGAAGAGTCGCCGCCGGCTTGAGCAAGTACGTGGTCGGCACACCGACACGGAGCTTATAGCCGTCCAGGTCGAGTTCCTCGCCGGCGAGAGGTAGGAGTTCGCGGACATGGTCGGAGTCGAGTCGGAAGGTCAGTCGGCTTGACGGGGTCAGATGTAGCAGGCGGTTGCCAGCAAGAAGGCCGTTGATTGGGTGTATGCCCAAGGTCTCTTGGGCCGAGTCATGAGTCCAAGGGACGTGGCGCGACACAGCGCCATAGAGCGCATAGCTGTGGTCGGCAGGTATTTCTCTGCCAGTCAGTCTGAATCCGATGTCTATGGTCGGCATCTTTTACCTCCCGGGAGTGACATGAAATATGCCCCAAAAGCCTGAGATGTCAAGCGACAAAAGTTCAGGAACGGCTGTATGAGGGCTGAGACGGTTGCTGGCTTGGCTCAGGCCCAGAGCGGGTGTCGGTACGCGGGCGGGGACGGCGGCTGTTGTTTGACCTGCTGCAGGAACTGGAGCGATCGCTGTTGCGGCACTCGAAGCTGGTGCCGTTGCAGAGCTTGGTGCGAGCGCCGGACGAGGTGCTGTTGGCGGTCGAGGCCGGCGGTACACTGACGCGAGTAACCAGTTCTCAGTTGGCAGCTTGCAGTAGTCGGAAACGGACGGCTCCGCGCGAGAACACAGCGCGGCGGACTTCAGATAATCCAGAAATCAGAGATCAGAAACCAGAATGCAGAATTGCCGAACCGAAGCCGGCTAAGCGCGTCTGAGCCGGCGGTCGAGGCCGCCGAGGGCCAAGTCGGCGAACTGGCGGGCCGGCACGCGCCTTGCGTCAGCCGGGCTCGGATGCGGGGAAGTCTGAGTTCGCCGCGAGTCCTTCAGCCACGGGTGGAGAGCAGCATTTTCATCGCTCAATCCAGATCCTGTTTGTGTAATATAGTACACACTCCTCCAACCGCGAATTCCTGTCCTAACTTCCCTATTCCCAATACCCTAACCCCTATTCCCTTCCCAACCCCTCCTATGCTCCCCCCGTAGCTCCGCACATAGCTTCCGAGGTAACGACCGGAGCAACTTCCCGAGGAACGACGCGGGTTACTTCACCGGCAACTTCCACAGCTACGTCTACCGCTACTTCGCGGGCAACGAGTAGAGTTCCTCGTCCGGTTCATTGCCGGGTAACAGGTCGGGTTCAATCCCGGGTTCCTTGCCGAGTTACAGTCGGCTTTCCCGTCAGAGTTCCTTCCCGGATTACTCTGCGGGTAACCCTCTAACCAACGAGCGGAGTTCCTTGGAGAGCTACGAGGAGAGCCCCGACGCGCGCCGCGGTTCGGTTCAAACCCCCGAATGGTCGCAGATAAGCCGCCAAGGACGCCAAGAGACGGAGCCGGAATCCAGCCACGAAGAGAGTAGCCACGGATAAACACGGATGGACACAGATAGAGTCTCGTCTTGCTGGAGGGACCTCCCGACAACAGGGAGGATACGATGAGACACACCATGCACTCACGAAGACACGCAGACCACGAAGCGGGCCGAGATAGAACTCGAAGATGCGTTTCATGCACCTGGTTCGTGGTGTCCATGTCGGTTTCCGGTAAGTTCGCGCGCTGTTGCGCGGGACGCGGGGTGCGGGTATCATCTAGTCCGTGCCCGAGAACCCGGATACCCCCCAACGTCAACCCGGACCTTTGCCGCCCTTCCCCGGGCGGTCGGCTCCGCCCAAACCTAAAGAGTCACCCCGCTACGGCCGCTGGGTCGCGGTCGGAATAACGCTCGCCTTCGTCCTCGCCCTGGTTCTTCTGGCTGTGTTCGTGTCCCTCGCTCACCGGGCACACGTGGCAGGACTCAAAGACCAAGTCAAGGTGCAGACGCAAGCTCAGGCAGCCCCCATACCATACGACACATCCGCGTACTCGGTGAAGCCAAGCGAAATCATGGCGAAAGTCCTCGCCCGCGCCGGCCTCGCGCCTGAGGATGTCGGCCGCGTTGTTCCGGCCCTCAATGCCGCGGGCTTCAACTTCCGGGCAATGCGGCCCGGTGACAGTCTGTTCGTGCTGAGACGGCGTGGGGCCCAGTCCGCGCCGCGCCGCCTGCTCTACCGGCAGGACGTCGAGCACGTCTATCGCATTGACCTCGACTCGGCCGGTGCCCGCGTGTCGATGCTGTTCCGGCACATCACCCAGACGACGGCATTCGTCAAAGGGACCATCACCAGCTCACTGTATGAGACGATGATGGCGCTGGGCGAGTCACCGCAACTCATAATGGACTACACCGACATCTTCGGCTGGGAAGTCGATTTCTTCTCCGAGGTCCAGAAGAACGACAGCTTCGCGATTCTCTTCCAGCGGAAGTACTGCGACTCGGTCTGCGTCGGCTACGGCGACATACTGGCGGCGAGCTACTGGGGCCAGGTCGGCTCTTTCTCGGGGTATCGCTTCACCGATCCGGAAGGGATAACCGACTACTACAACGCCGACGGCCAGAACCTGCGCAAGACCTTCCAGAAGTCGCCGCTCCGTTTCTCGCGCGTCACCTCCTTCTTCGGCCGAAGGTATCACCCGATTCTGCGGATAGTCCGCGAGCACTACGGCGTCGACTACGGTGCGCCCGCGGGCGCGCCGGTTGAGGCGGTGGCCGACGGCCACGTAGTCTCTGCCGGATGGGCCGGCGGCTACGGACGGTTGGTTGTGCTAGGCCACGCCGAGGGGTACGAGACCCGCTACGGACATCTCAGCGGATTCGGCAAAGGAATCAGGTCCGGCGCAACGGTCCGGCAGGGGCAGGTTGTCGGGTATGTCGGCCAGACCGGATTGGCGACCGGTCCGCATCTGCACTACGAAGTCCGCATTCATGGCACGCCAACCAACCCGCTGAAGCTCAACCCGCCGCGCCGCGACCCGGTTAACGCTGCATTCATGTCGCAGTTCCTGCGGACGCGGGATTCATTAGCCCGAACCATGGTCCGGTTGGGCTCGGGACACGATCCGAATTGAGGACAATTCGGTCATGTCCCTGCGCCAGCGTGGGCAGCCGCCACCACCACCCCGAGCACGCTAGCGGCGCCGCCTCTGAGCAGCGGCTGTGCCGCCTGGTCCAGCGTCGCGCCGGTCGTCATCACATCATCCACGAGCAGAACCGTCTTGCCGCCGACGCGCGCATCAGACCTGAGTCGGAACGCGCCGGCGAGGTTCTTCATCCGGTCCTCGGGTTTTGGCTTCGCGGTCTGAGTAGACGTGTTCTTGATGCGGGTTATGTACTCAGCCAGTGGAATGCTCGTGCTAATCGAGATGGCCGCGGCCAGCAACAAAGACTGGTTGAATCCGCGCTCGCGCAGCCGCGCCGGATGGAGCGGCACGGGGCAGACCGCGTCCGCGGCTGAGAGCACCTCGTCCTGCTGAACCAGGGCTGAGAGCGCGAGACCTAGCAACTCCCCGACCTTGGTCTTGCCCGAGTACTTGAAGGCCTGAACCAGCTTGTCGAAGGGCGGGACATACAGCCCCAGCGCCCGCACGCGGCTGAGGCTGAACGCTGTCCGACACTGGCCGCAGGTCTCCGCCGTCCGGGTGCAAGGCCGGCCGCACTTCGGACAGACCGCAAGTTCATGCGTGAAGAGCGCCAACCGGCATCCCTCACAGACCAGCCCCTCATCTATCTCGGTGTCGCAGCCATAGCATATCGGCGGGTAGACAAAGTCGGCGAGTGACTTAAGAAGGAAGCGAACGCTACCTGGGAAGCCCAAGCTCAAGCAAGGAAGCTCAAGCCCAAACTCAGCGTCGCGTGCCGCTGCTTGTGCTCGCGCCCTTGCCTGGCCAGCGCAGGAACAGGATTAGCAGCGCAACCCCGACCACGGTCAGGCAGAGCGCGACGATCTGGTTGCCCCAGAGGTTCGTGGTGTTCTCGTAGTAACGCAGGAAGTCAATCCCGAACCGAAAGATCGAGTAGATGATTAGCAGGATTGCGGCCAGCACGCCCGGCTTCAAGTTCCTCTTCTCCAGCCAGAGCGCGAACAGGAACAGGACGAATCCAGCCGCCGAAGAGTAGAGCTGGGTCGGGTGAATCGGCTGTCCGATGAAAGTCGCGCCGGCCGGCGAGTTGGGCGGGAATACCACGCCGAAGGGGCCGCACGTCGGGGAACCAAAGCAGCAGCCGTTCAGGAAGCAGCCGATGCGGGTGAACCCCTCGCCGAGCACTATCGCCGGTGTGACCGCGTCCATCAGCTTCCGCACCGGCAGCTTGTTGAGCCAGACGAACAGCGTACCCGCGATGATGCCGCCCAGGAACCCGCCATAGAACATCAGTCCGGCCAGCCCGCCCCGCCAGAACGCGATGATGCCGATGAGGTCGTGGTTGAACTCCTGCCAGTGGAACGCGACGTAGAAGAGCCGGGAGCCGAGCACGACCGCAAGCAGCACCCAAAGCGCGAGGTCCGTCACATGCTTCGAGTCAACGCCGAACTTCTTCGCCCTGTGTTCAACTACCGCGATGCCGCACACGAACGAGATGAAGAGCATCACGCCGTATGAGTAGATATGCAGATTGCCGACTCTGAGAATGGTGGGGAACATCGGACTATCCTAGACGCAAGGCCAAACTAGTCAAGAAAAGGGACCAGGACAGGAGTCTTACCACCAAGACACAAAGACACAAAGAGGAAGGGATGAAACCGGAAAGGCTGAATCATGAAAGGTCGGCGTCAGGACATTCATCCTTCATCCCTCCGCATTCGTCCTTTTCGCCTCAAGCTTGGTGACTTGGTGTCTTTGTGGTGAAGTCCGCGTCCGGACCTACAGCCGCACCGACCCGAAGGGCGCGGGCGTGAAGGTCAGGACCATGATCACCACGGCGGCTGCGACCAGGCGCCAGTCCGCCTTGTTGAGCGGGGTAAGGTCGTCCATCGGCGGTGGGTGCCTAAGGCCGAGTATGATGGCGAGCAACGCCCAGAAAGGCCAGCCCAGCCAGAACATCCCCAGCACTGCGAGGACGGCGATGACTATCCAGCTTAGCTTCTGCCAGCGCCTGCCGAACACGGCGTAGGCGACGTGCCCTCCGTCGAGCTGCCCGATTGGCAGCAGGTTGAGCGCGGTCACGAACAGCCCGAGCCAGCCCGCGAACGCCACCGGATTCAGCATCAGGTCCTTGCCCGGCCCCAGCTTTGGGTGCAGCAACTCCGACATTAGCCAGAAGACAAGCGGGGAGCCAAGTTGGATGCCGGGCGAGCCGGTGACGGCAACCGACTTGGAAAGGAGCAGGCCGATGAAACTGACCGGCAGCGCGACAAGGAACCCGACCAACGGCCCTGAGACTCCGACCCGCACCAGCGCGCTCTTCGTCGGGACCGGTGATTCAATCCGTATGAAAGCACCCATCGTCCCCGTCATCGGATGGGGGACCGGCAGGAAGTACGGCGGCGTGGCATCCACACCGAGGCGACGAGCAGTCAGGAAGTGCGCCAGTTCATGGCTGCCCAGCACGAGGATGATGCTGAGCGAAAACGGCCAGCCGAGCAGCAGCATGTCGAGCGGATGCTTGAACGGATTCCCGCCGTTGTTGAACGAACCGACCAGGAGGGTCGTGCCGATGGTCAGAACGAACAGCAGCGCGTTGATCCAGAGCCTGCGCCGGCGCTTCGGTGGCGGAAAGCCGTAGGTCACCGCGTGGCCCTCGGTCGTTTGCTCGAAGAAGGCGTAGAAACCGGCCGCCTTGAACACGTCCTTCAGTGCGGCGAGATTCTCGGGCACCGGGTCGTAGATACGCCCGGTTATGCGGTTTCCCCGTATGCCCTCGATCTGCATGTACGGGCTCAATTGGTCCAGCGTGAACCCGGCTTCAGTCATGGCATCCGTCTTATTTGCGATTCTAGTTAGACGACCTGATTCTCACCAAAGACTCGTGCCAGAGTACATTCGACAATCGCCAATCGTCACTCGTCAATTCCTCTAGCAGATTCTCGGCAGTTGCTCACCTTCCAGCATGATCAACTTACGGAGCGAGCCCAGGTGAGTCTTGAGCCACACGCCCTGGGGTTGCTTCACGACTTCGCCGATACTCGCGGTCTCTCTCCCCAGCCGATGCCCTCGCATCTTCGCGAGCGTCCTTGCTTCGGACCTTGGCTCGACAACCACCACGACCTTGCCCTCGTTCGCCATGTACAGCGGACTCAGTCCCAGGAGCTCCGCAACGCCCTTCACGTGTTGCGCTATCGGCAGCGCCGCCTCGTCAATGACGAATCCCAGTCCGGTAGCATCGGCAAACTCATTCAAGGTTGTGGCCAGCCCGCCGCGGGTCGGGTCGCGCATCAGCCTCACACCGGGCTTCTCCAGCAACGGCAACACCAGACTGTCCAGCGCGGCGCAGTCACTCTCGGCCTTGCCCTTGAAACGGTAGGCCCCGCGCGCGACCGCAATCGCGGCCTCGTGCTCGCCAATCGGACCGTTGATGAGAATCTTGTCGCCCGGTTTCACATACTCCGGTCCCAGTTGTGCTCGCGGAAGAAGTGTGCCGATGCCCGTCGTGTTGACATACAACTCCTCTTCTTCTCCCCGCTCGATGACCTTAGTATCGCCGGTCACGACTTGAACGCCCGCCTTCCGGGACGCCGCCGCGATCGAGCGGCAAATAGCCTCAAGCTTCGCTACCTCCAGCCCTTCGCGGATGACGAACGCAAGCGAGATAAAGAGAGGTTTGGCGCCCATCACCGCAAGGTCGTTGACCGTGCCGCAGACCGCGAGCTTGCCGATGTCCCCGCCCGGGAAGAACAAAGGCTGCACGACGTACGAGTCGGTGGTCATCGCCAGATTCCCGTGCAACTCGGGCAAGACCGCCCCATCGGCCAGTTTCCTCAGTGCGGGACTGCCGAAGTGCTTCACGAATACGTTCTTTATCAGCCGGTGCATCTTCCTGCCGCCCGCGCCATGCCCCATCACGATGCGCGGGTCAACGATGTCGCCGACAATCCCCGGCGGATTCCACTCCGGTCCCAGTTGCTTTGTCCTTAGCCCTTTGTTCTTTGTCATTGCGTCCTACGCTCGTTCATATTTGTAGTACGCTGCGCATGCTCCCTCAGTCGACACCATGCACGGCCCGACCGGCGATTCGGGCGTGCACGCCTTGGCGAACAGTTTGCACTCCGGCGGGACAATGACGCCGAGCATCACGTCCCCGCACCGACACCCTGATTTACGATTTACGATTGACGATTGACGATTGCGGACGTGGAAACGACTCCGAGCATCGAATGCGGCGTAGTCCTTGCGAAACGCGAGACCGGAGCCGGGAATCGCGCCGATACCCCGCCACACAGCGTCACAGGGCTCGAAGACAGTGTCCATCACCTGCCGAGCCTTCGCGTTGCCCTCGGGCTTCACGCTTCGCATATACTGGTTTTCCACCTTCGGGCGCTGGTCATGACCCGAAAACAGGGACTGTACCGGATTGCGGCCGCGTCCTCGCGGTCGGGGACTGTCCCTGTTTTCGCCCAAGTCATCATGCATCCGCCTGAGCAGCATGTAAATTCCCTGCAGCACGTCGAGCGCCTCGAACCCGACCACGCAACTCGGCAGATGGTACTTGTCCCGGAGGAACTCGTACGGTCGCGTGCCGATAATGGTAGAGACGTGGCCGGGCAGGATGAACCCGTCCACATTCACTCGGTCCGAGGACGCAATCGCTTCCAGCGCCGGCGGGATAGTCTTGAACATAGGGAGCACGAAGAAGTTTGAGACCTTGGATTCCTGCGCCGCCAGCACCGTCGCCGCCACGGTGGGCGCGGTTGTCTCGAACCCCACCCCGAGAAACACGAACTGCCGGTCCGGCGCTTCTTCGGCCAAGCGCAGGGCATCCAGCGCCGAATATACGACCCGCACGTCCGCGCCTTTTGCCTTCTCCCGCTCCAGCGAAGTCAGCGTGCCCGGCACGCGCATCATGTCGCCGAAGGTCACAACGGCCGGACCCGGCGCGGGACATGACTCGAAAACGGGGACTGTACCGCGCGTCCTCGCGCTCCGAGGGACTGTCCCCGTTTTCGCCGAATTGTGTCCCAAGCCCCCCCGGGCGATGTCTATTGCCGCGTCGATCTCCTCCTGCGCGGTAACGCAGACCGGGCAGCCCGGCCCGGAAAGCAAACGCAGCCGCGGGTCCACCGCGCGACGGATACCGAAACCGGAGATTGCCATCGTGTGGGTGCCGCAGACTTCCATCAGGTTGATTGTCTTTCGGGTCTTACACAACTCAGCGACGAGGCCGTTCACCTTGCCGAGCAAGGCGCGCTCCATCGCGCCCTCGTCCAGCTTCCTCGTCGCCTTGCGCTGCTCAGCTTTCACCGTTTGATTCTATCCGCGCGTCGTCCCGGGTCAACCAACCCGACCGAACGTTGGGTGAAATCCGGCTTCGGTGATTGGTTGCCTCCACAAACGAGGAACTCTCGACCACGTCCGGAGTACGGATGTCGCGGCCCACTGCCGATGCGCATCTGTCCTGACATCAGGGTAGAGCGGATACGACTACCCTGTGCTATCGGTTCCCAGATTCGAGGGACGTGGAGTTAGACAGGTGTCCCCGACAAGCTCCTTGACTTTCTCGGCCGGTGAGTTACATTGACTGCGAGATGACGTCCAAAGTCAGGCAGGTCCTTGCCGAACTCCATGCCAGACTGGGCGAGCTGTACGGCGAACGGCTCGTCCGGCTTGTGCTGTTTGGTTCTCAGGCACGCGGTGACGCCCGAGCGGATTCGGACATAGACGTGATGGTAGTGCTCCGAGGGGACGTCAGTGTCGAAGAGGAGCGGCGTCGCGTGCTGCCAATCACCTCCGAGTTGTCGCTGGAGCACAACGTCGTGATTCTCTGCGTATACGTGTCGGAACGCCGCTTCGACCAGGAACAGAGTCCGCTGCTCCGCAACGCTCGGGTGGAGGGCGTCGCGGTATGAACGAACAGCAGAGGGCGCTGCTGGCGAAGGCGCGCGAAAGTCTGGACGTCGCCCGCGAGATTGATGCCCGAGGGAGCCATGGATTTGCGGCGTCACGTGCATACTACACGATGTTCTACGTCGTCGAGGCTCTACTGCTTAGCGACGGACTTGAGTACAGCAGTCACTCCGCGCTCATTGCCGCCTTTGGCGAGAGATTTCAGAAGCCCGGTCGGGTCCCTGCGGGCTTCCATCGAATGCTCCTGGATGCGGCGGAATGCCGCCAACTCGGTGACTACGAGGTCAATGTCGAGGTCAGCGCCGGCCTCGCGGGTGAGCAGATAGCGAACGCCCAGCGGTTCATAGACTTCGTCCAGAACATGCTCGCCTCGTCAACCGGGAAGCCGTTGTGACAGCGCCTTCGGCCATGCGCCCGGAACATGACTTCTCCGGCGCCTCACGCGGCAGAACCGCAGCGCGGCATGCAGAAGGTACCATCGTCGTTGTTGTAGGGCACGATGTCATTGACGTCTTCCCGGACAGCGCAGCCGTCAACGAGGCCTTGAGGGCTCTAGCGCCCGTGATCCGTCGGCAGCGCAAGGTATGGAAGAAGACACAACGAGTCACGGCACGCAACTGACGCGGGAGTAAGACACGCCGTTCGTGTGCCCGCCTTGACGTTTGAGAATGAGAAGATTAACGTGTCCCCGTCTTTCACCTGCACCGATCACTTGACACGGATACGGAGAAAGCTAGGCTCAAGGCAGTTGCAGAGTAGATTCGCTGGTCGGAGAGGCGGATTCTCCGCTCCTCCGAGATTGGAGCATGGTCTATGATGAAGCTGTTGCTCGTCCTCTTTCCCGTGGCGTTGTTCGCGCAGGTACAAGTAGACACGGTCATCAGGGTTCCCCATTCTTCAGCTCAAGGCTGTGGGTTGGGGACCGCGGCCTACCTTCCGGAACTCAACAAGCTCTACGTCGCCAGCGATACCGGGCGCTACTACGTGGTTGATTGTTCGACGTATCAGGTGGTGGACTCCATTTCGGTCCAGACGTATGGCTACGTCTACTATGCCTGGAACTGGCGCAGGCATAAGCTCTACACCCTTTGTCGTAACACAAGCGACAGCACGTTGGTAATCGACGCCGCAGCCGACACGGTCATTCACTGGCTGCATGTCTGCTATGACATGCCCTCGCATGTCTATCTGAGTGACGTTGACCAACTGTACAAGGCTGCGGTAGAAACCCTCTATGCATTTGATGGCGCTACCGATACGGTCGTGAGCCGCTTGGCACTGGGAGGGCTCAGCACGAACGCGTCGTGGGATTCGGCCGACCAGAAGCTCTACGTGGGGCAGGGCGGCGACAAGAAGCTTTACGTCTACGACTACGTCGCCGACTCGGTCTTGAAGGTGATTGACGTGAGCCGAGTGAGCGGAGTACAACCCGACGCTCTCCTCTTCGACAACACCTGCCACAAGGCGTACCTCGCGCCTTTCCAGGGAGAGCCCGGACCTTCGAATGTGGGTATCATCGACACGGAACGCGACACGCTGGTCGGCACCGTGCCCGTGCGAATCTGGGGCGGGCTATACAACACTCAGGTAGCGGTCGATGAGCGGGACAACAAGATCTATCTCGCTGACCGCGGCACCGACTGGCACACGCCGGACACGCTGTGGGTGGTGGACTGCGCGACGGACTCGGTTCTAAGGAAGATCGAATACGAACAACAAGGAGGCGGTGCGTATGTCACATGCTGGGTGCCATGGAGCGACCGTCTGTATCTCACCCTCGCGGCGGGCGATTCCAGTTACATCAGAGTTCTCGACTGCAAGACCGACTCGTTCATAGGAACACGAGTGTTGCCTAACAACTGGAACATTCAGGACATTCAACTCGACCCGGTTCGACGGCGCATGTTTGTCGTTGCGGTCGACAGGGATTACGTCTACGTTCTGCACGACACCGGGTACGGCATCGCTGAAGTGAATCGCGCCGGGCCGCGACCGTCTTCGGGATGGCAGGTGCGGACGATGTCTGGCTGGTTCGACGTTCGGTATTCGCTTGCCTCGCCATGCCGAGTAGCCCTCTCCGTCTACGACCTGACCGGCCGGGAGGTCAAGCGCCTGGTCGCCGAGGAGCAATCTGCCGGCCAACACTCTGTCGCCTGGAACTGCACTGACGGCAACGGAGCCGCAGTCGCCCGCGGCGTCTACTTCATCCGTCTCGATACGCAGGCAGCCCGCGACGTACAGAAGGCCGTCGTCACGCATTAGGCGGAATGACGCAGAGCAGAAGCCTCCGGCTGACAACCCCGACCGCTTTCAGCGTAAGTTTCTGACCGTTGAATCCGGTGGAAGGCACCGGTTGGCGTTTCCGGGTGTGGTTAGTCCACGGTCAGACGGCCTAAGTAACTGACAAGTAAGCCGTTAGACGTCAGATTGGTCGCGTAGACGGTCGCTCTGGGTGTCGCCTTGGGAACCGTTCCGGGAACGGTTCGGGGGGTGGTTCGGAAGGCCTCTCGGGACGCGAGTTGCACGGCGATTCTGGCGGGCACGGCCAAGGCCAATCGCAGAGCGACTTGCGAAGGCACGTACAGGAGGATTCCTGCGGAGATTCGCGAGTGGACTGGGAAGGTCAGTCGCAGAAGGATTGTGGCGGCGACTTCCGGCTGGATTGAGAATGCGGTTTGCGGAGGCACTCCCGAAGCGACTGCGACGATGACTTGCGGTGCGTCTGAGAAAGCCTCAGTACGCGCCGGCCGGCTCGGTCAGCGCGAGCGGCCCTAGCTGCCGTATCCGCTCGGTGAAGGCGGTAACCGCGTCTGCGAATATCTGCCCTTCTGATGCTGACACCCATTTGAGCTCCAGCCGCTCCGGCTCGATACCGAGCCCCGACAAGAGACCTTTCAGCAGGTCGATTCGCTTCTCGGCCTTGTAGTTGCCGGAAACGTAGTGACAATCGCCGGGATGGCAGCCGCCGACGAAGATGCCGTCCGCGCCTTCCTTGAACGCCCTCAAGATGAACTGCGGGTCAATCCGTCCCGAGCACATCACGCGGATGATGCGCAGGTTGGCCGGGTACTTCATACGCGAGGTCCCGGCCAAATCAGCACCGGCGTAGCAGCACCAGTTGCAGGCAAAACCGATGATTGTGGGGTTGAACTCAGCCATCTACGCCTCCACCTTCTCCGCCACTGCTCTCTCCTCCCTGCTATCTCCTCCCTTGCTCAGCAACGCATCCAACTGCGCGTCAATCTGGATACTGGTGTAGTGCCTGAGCTGGATGGCCGCGGACGGGCAGGCCGACGGGCAGACGCCGCAACCCTTGCACAGAATCTGGTTCACCGTCATCACGTGCTTCTGCGTGTCATAGACCAGTGCCTGGTACGGACAGAGCGCCTCGCAGATATGGCAGGACGAGCAGGCCTCTTCCTTTATCTCCGCGACAATCGGGTCAACCTTCACCTTGCCTTTGTTCAGCAGGGCGATGGCCGACGACGCAGCGCCCTTGGCCTGCGCCACCGTATCCGGGATGTCCTTCGGCCCCTGGGCGCAGCCCGCCAGGTACACGCCTTCGAGGTTCGTATCCACCGGTCTGAGCTTGGGATGGGCTTCGAGGAAGAACCGGTCGGACGAAAGCGAGAGCTTCAGGGTCTGGGCCAGCTCGCGGTAGCCTTCGCTCGGCACCAGGCCAACCCCGAGCACAACCATGTCGGTCTCGTGCTCGATGACCTTGCCCGCCAGGGTGTCGTCGACGCGCACCACCAGCTTGCCCTTGCGCCGGAATATCTCAGATGGCTTGCCGCGCTTGAACCGGACGCCTTCCTCGCGCACCCGGTCGTAGAACTCCTCGAATCCCTTACCGTAGGCGCGGATGTCCATGTAGTAGCTCGTGACGTTCGCGTCCGGCATCTTGTCCTTCAGCAGGTGGGCCTGCTTGATGATGAACATGCAGCAGACGCGCGAGCAATACTCATTGCCCACTGCCTTGTCGCGCGAGCCCACGCAGTGAATGAAGACCACGTCCTTAGGCTCCTCGCCGTCGGATATCTTGATGATGTGGCCGCCGGTCGGCCCGCCGGCCGAGCAGAGCCGCTCGAACTCCAGCGACGTCAGCACGTCGGGATACTTCCCGTAGCCGAACTCGGCCAGCGTCGTGGCGTCGAACACGTCCATCCCGGTCGCGAGCACGATGGCTCCGACCTCGTAGTCCCGCTCGATATCCTTCTGGTCGAAATCGATGCACTTCTTCTCGCACGCCTGCAGGCACTTCCCGCACGCGAGCGGCAGCGCGCCCAGGCACTGCTTGTCATTCCGGCAGAACGCGGCCGGCACCGCCTGCGCGAACGGCTGGTAAATGGCGGTGCGGGTCGAAAGCCCGAGGTTGAACTCATCCGGGAATCGCTGCGGACAGACCTTGGCGCAGTCGCCGCAGGCCGTGCACTGCTTCGCGTCAACGAACCGCGCCTTCTGGTGCACGGTCACGGTAAAGTTGCCGACAAACCCGGACACCTTCTTCAAGGTCGACAGGGTCAAAAGCTCCACGTTCGGATGCCGGGAAACGTCCACCATCTTCGGGGTCAGAATGCAGGCGGAACAGTCCAGGGTCGGGAACGTCTTGTCGAGCTGGGCCATGTGACCGCCGATCGACGCTTCCTTCTCCAAAAGGTACACCTTGTGCCCGGCCTCGGCGATGTCGAGCGCGGCCTGGATACCGGCGATGCCGGCCCCGACCACCATCACCGCCTTGGTCACGTCCGCGTACCGGTCCTCCAGCGGTTCCAGCAAAGACGCGCGCGCGACCGAGCTGCGAATCAGGTCCTTCGCCTTCTCGGTTGCCTCGGCCCGGTCGACGTGCACCCACGAACACTGCTCGCGGATATTGCACATCTCGAACAGGTACGGGTTCATGCCGGAGCCGAACACCGCGCCGCGGAACGTCGGCTCGTGCATTCGCGGCGAACAGGCGGCGACGACCACGCGGGTCAGACCCAGTTCCTTGATGTCCTTCTTTATCAGGTCCTGTCCCGGGTCCGAGCACATGTACATGTAATCGCGGGCGACCACGACATTGGGCAGGGTCGCCGCGTACTCGGCCGCCGCCTTCACGTCAACGGTCTGGGCGATATTGATGCCGCAGTGGCATATGTAGACGCCTATCTTCGGGGCATTCTTCGCCATTCCTACTCCCCGCCCGGAATTCTGGTTTCTTGTTTCTGGTTTCTGAATTCTGCTCTATCCGGGACCATGGTCATGCCTTCATCTCCTTAACCTTCTGCCGTAGCGCGGGGATGACCTTGTGCAGGTCGTCCACGATGCCGTAATGGGCGACCGAGAATATCGGCGCCTTCGGGTCCTTGTTCACGGCGATAATCGTATCCGCGCCCTTCATCCCGGCGATGTGCTGGAACGCGCCTGAGATGCCGAGCGCGATGTAGAGCTTCGGCTTGATGGTCTTGCCCGATGACCCGACCTGAACTTCCTTGGGGAGCCAGCCCGCATCAACCACGGGCCGCGAAGCGGCCAGCACCGCGCCGATGTCCTGGGCGAACTCCTGCACGAGCGGCAGGTTCTTCGCTTCCTTGATGCCGCGGCCGATGCCGACGACGACGGTCGCCTTGGTAATGTCGATCCCGGTGGTCGGCACTTCCTCGAGGCTGATGAACTTCGTCTTGGCCCCGGAAACAACGTCCCCTGCGTCCCACTTCTCGATGGTGCCGCCGAGGCTCGCCGGCTCCGGCTTGAAGTTCGATTGCCGGACCATGATGACTGCCGGCTCCGAACCGACTGCCCAGTCTGCAACAATCTTGCCCGCGTACATGCCTCGGGAAACCGAGAACCCACTGTCCGCCTTGGTGAACGCGACCGCGTCGGAGATGAGTCCAGCGTTCAACGCAACCGCCAGGCTCGGCCCGAGGTCAGTGCCGAACGCCGAGTTGGCAATCAGAACTGCCGACGGCTTCTTCTCGCCGACCAGCTTCACCAGCGCCTTCTGGTACGGCTCGTAATTGAAATCCTTGAACGCCGGGCCGGAAACGCAGACGACCTTGTTCGCGTGCGGAGCCACGGCCGCCGCCAGCGAATCGTTCTCGGCCAGGAGCACTGCCTCCACGCTCCCCGCGCCCATCTTCCGGGCCGCGGTCAGCATCTCGAACGTCACATCCCGAACCGCTCCCTGCCGATGCTCGACCAGAACGAGAATACTGCTCATGACGCACCACCCGCACACAGCTTACAGCTAACAGCTAACAGCTCTCCGGACTTCTGACATCTGACATCTGACATCTCACATCTTGCTTCGTCCGATGCCCAGACCTTTGTGTCTTTGTGTCTTGGTGGTAAGACTCCGTGTCCGGAATTCTGCATTCTGGTTTCTGGTTTCTGACTTCTGAATTGTCTGGAATCGCTCATCAGACCGCTCCCTTCTCTTTCAGAAGCTGAGCCATCTTGAGTGCCTTTTCGTCCAGCGTTCCTTCCAGCATCTGCGCCGCTCCTACCACCTCCGGCACGTAGACCTTGATGAGCGATGTCCTCGCCTCGGGCTTGGCTGCCGCGGCCTGGTCAATCGGCTTGGCCCCGGCCCGCTTGATGCCCATGATTGAGGCGTAGCGCGGGGTGTTCCCGCCGGTCTGGATGGTGACGACTGCGGGCATGGCCAGTTCCTTCACCTCAAGGAACCCGCCCTCTAGCTCGCGCTTCACCACAATCTTCCCGGCCTGGATGTCGAGCTTGGTCACGTAGGCAGCGTGCGGAAGGCCGAGCAGTTCGGCCAAAGCCGGCCCGACCTGCGAATTCCCGTCGTCCGACGCGATGGCGCCGGTGACGATGAGGTCGAACTTCTTGTCCTTGAACCAGGCAGCCAGCACCTTCGCCGTCCCGATCCCGTCCGTCTCCCCGAGCGCCGCGCTGTCGATTCTCGCCGCCGCGGTCGCGCCCTTGGCGAGGCCCATCCGCAGCACCTCTTCCGACTCCTTGGCGCCGACCGAGACGAGCGTCACATTGGTGTTGTGCTTCTCCTTGGCGAGCAGCGCCTCTTCGAGCGCGTAATTATCCGCCTCATTGATGGTGAACGCGAGCTTGTCGCGGACGATGTCCTTGCCGCTTGCGTCCACCTTCACGTCGGCCTCAGCGGTGTCCGGGACCCGCTTCAGGCAAACCGCAATCTCCACGCTAGCCTCCAATCTCCTGAAAGGAAGACGCGACGTGAATCCCCGGCTGCGCCCCGCAGCCCAAGGCCTCGCGCCGCGACTGGATAATCATATGTTAGGTTAAGCGGACTGCTAGCATATCCCAAAACCTCGACGGGTCAACAGTCTGCGAACCCGAATCCGACTCCGGCATCTCCCTCTGCCAATCTACAGTCGGCAATCCGGAATCTGGTGTCCCCTGGTATCACAGGTGCACGTGCGGGAAACGGAGGCAATCGCGAGGGAGCCGCCAAATGCGGCAGGGCGGCTCACCTCAAAGGCTGGACGTGGACGCGCAAGTCGTCGGCTGTCATCAACCTCTCGACCAGACCGACCGTATTGTCATGCCGCGGTATGCGCCCTGATTAGGGCCAAGGGATAGCGTTCAGCCTGCGACGGCGTACTCCACTGAGCGGGGGTTCTCCACGCGCTTCGAGGCATTCAGAATCTCAATGCCTACGACGTTGCCGTCCTTGTCATAATCCAGAACGACACCGGGCTTGTCCTCATCGCTCTCCTGTATCTTCGCTCCGCTGAATACAACTCTCAGAACATCCACTTCCTGGTCATACGTGACTTTCACTCCGACCTCCAGTACTTGCCAATCTTGCTGGTTCGATACACCGTCACAACGACAGTCGCGTCCGAGCGTTCGGCGACAACCACGCGAACCAGGTACTGCTTGCCCTCCAACTCAATGCGTGACTGCCGGGCCAACAGATCACCGTGTTCGGGAACGACCTGCTCAGGGCTGTTCAGCACGCGCTCGACGACCTCAAACGGAATGCCCCGCCGGACAATCTCCAAGCGTGCATGGCCCGAAAACCTGACCGGCTTCATGGTGTGTCAAGCCATTCTAGCCGCGTCTCGACCTCATGTCCAACACGGGCAGGCTGCAAGCTGTAGGCCGTCGGCTGTCATCATCGTCTTGACCAGCCCTGCTATCCCGTGGTGCCCGTTGCTCATCGTTCCGGGCTTATCGTTCATAGCTCTCCGCGAGCCCGACCGTCTTGTCATGCCGCGGCGGAAATGGCGGAGATCCTGCGACAAGCTACCCTTTCCGCCTGAGCGCCTTTCGTTTCTTCGATTCGACTGCCTTGATGCTCTCAGCCGCGGGCATATTCTCGGGCATGACTTTGCCCATTGACCGCCCTTGCCAATCTCGATCAATTCGGTGACGTCAACGAAATGATCCTCCACCTTCTGCCCGCTGTTGAAACAGGCCAGCCGCGCCTTCTGAATGACCTGCTCGAAGTTCCGGTAGTCGGAATAGCCGAGCACCTGGGCGAACTCGCGGCTCGACCAGAACTCCGCGCCGGACGCGTTGACCCGCCGAATCTGCTCGAATGGCGACACGCGCCCGCCATTCGACCTCATAACGTTGTCACTCACCTGTTACCTCCTTCGACGATCCGAATCTCATCCTCGTCCGGGCCGCAAGCTGTGAGCTGCAAGCTGCCAGCCGTTTCGTCATGCCGCGCCTTGACATCGCTCCGTAACAGGCAACTGTCCATGATGCCCTACCACACAAGGGTAATCGTACCGGCGTTGTAGTTGGACGTGACTTCCTTGAACTCGCTGAAGAACCCGACCTGGCCGAGCAGGCCGGCGTGACCGTGCGCGAAGTCTGCGACAACGGTCCGTGTGCCGTCGATTTCCTCGTAGGTAGTTTGGCAGATGCCGACCGGCACCTTGATCGTCCGGCGCCGGAACTCTGCGTCTATCAGCGTTATTGACAAATCGTGAAAGAAGGCTAGAATTCGCACCCCGCTGATGCCATGCCGCGGGAATTTCCTGGGGCTACCGGTCTGCCACTTCCCCTTGCCGAACAGCGTGTCGCCCATCTCGGACCTGAAGTAGCAGTAGTCCGACCCCGAGTCAACAACCAAGTCCCAATTCCGCTTCTGCTCGCCATGTTCGACAAGTGCCGGGATCACTGGGTAACGGATGTACCTCTGAGTGGGCAGCAGCAGTCGGACCTCAGGGACAAGCGGGCGTAGGGTGTCAGCGTAACGCATAAGGAGGCGACCCATTACTCGCCTCCCTCAAGCAGACAGAGTTGTTGTAGCGGAGGGACTACTCCGGCACTCTCAGCAGCCGGTACTCGCCTACTAAGTAGCCCCTCTTCTGGGCCCTGGCATCGACTTCGAACATGTCCGCGTGTGCGCTGCAGATTGGCCGGTTGTTCCTTCGTTCGACAGCTACCCACTTGCCCGAGTTGCGAGCGCAGTATGCTTGGTCTTCGAGGATGTTGGTCTCTTCCAGCACATCCACTGGACAGTCGGACTCGGTCATCGCAGCAAGTCGATGCATGGCATTCGTCATACCTCCCGGTATGCACGACACGTGCCACGCCCGCTTTCCTCGACAAAGAGCTAAGGAATGAGTTAGTAAACAGTTGCGTCACGGTGTAACCTCCTTGGTCAGGCGCGACGATTCGGTTACTAGCGAATTGGATACACTCATAAGTCATTATGTATTAAGGCCATAGACGGTTGCGCGACAACTCCTCGAAGCTGGACATCCGCATGCGCTTGGGTGGCTTCGAGCCACGAAAGTAGCGTGATAGCTTGGATTCGCCTAGCACAAGCACTCACGATACCACGCCTCTGTCGCATCATCTGCTAGGGTGGCCATCGGAGGTTACGTCAGCTAGTGACACTTGGCGCTTTGTCGCACCTAGAATGCGGTGGTCGTTCACATCTAGACCGTGCTTGTGCACTAGCTTGTAGAAGTACGGCCGGGCGTATCCACAGATTTCTGCCGCGCGACTGACGTTGCCGCTAGTGGCTGCCAGAGCGTCTTCTAGCTGTCGGCGCTTTGCTTGTGTGCGCTGGGCTGCAATGCGATTGGCCTCTTCCATACTGGCTGCAAGGATCTCCGGGGTTGGGTGCGGATAGATGCCGTGGCGCATACATGCTCGCTGGAACGTCTTGCGGGGGACGCCGACCATTCGCGCCGCTCTGGAAACGTTATTGTCGGCAGCGGCCAATGCTCTCATCACGACCTCCCTAGTGAGCACGGACCCCATAGCAGCGACCTCCGTGTCTGCAGCACCAGCGGCCGGAACAGAGGCAGCAGTTCTCCATTCCGGGTTCGTTTGGTCTATCCCGTAGCGGTCCATCAATCGCTGCAACTGCCGGCGATGAATGGCGAGAACATTAGCGGCTTGGCTTACGTTTCCACCGGTCTCGCATAGCGCTTTCACAACTTCTTCGCGCCCAAGGCGCCGCCGCTGCGCCCGGCCGGAGTCAGGCCTCTTCTCGACTTCAGAGAACTGAGTTCCCACGTCGTCGGTCGTAATCAGATTCTTCTGTGCCATTATGACCGAGCGCTCGACGACGTTCTGCAGCTCGCGAACGTTGCCCGGCCATGCGTAGCCGGCAAACGATTCCAACACCGCGTCTTCGAATCCGTCCACAGCCTTGTTGAGCTGACCGGCATAGCGTTTGACGAAATAGGTGGCCAGCAATTCTACATCGCCCGTGCGCTCGCGGAGAGCCGGGACATTGATGGTAACGCCGTTGATCCGGTAGAACAGGTCCTCGCGGAACCGCCCGGTCTGTACCTCTTGTTGGATGTCGCGGTTTGTCGCACAGATGAGCCGGACGTCCACCTGCCGCGGCTTGGTCTCACCGACCCGGCGAGTGACTTTCTCATCGAGAACCTGCAGCAGTTTGGCCTGGACGCCGAGGGTCGTGTTGCTGACTTCGTCCAGGAATACCGTCCCGCCGACCGCGGCCTCGAACAGCCCTTCTTTGTCCCTGACCGCGCCGGTGAACGCGCCCCGGGCGTGCCCGAACAACTCGGACTCAAACAGGTTCTCCGGAAGCGCGCCGCAGTTGATCGACATAAACCCCTGGGCGCGGCGCTCGCTCTTCGCGTGGATCAGCCGGGCAAGCACGCCCTTGCCTGTGCCGGTCTCACCGGTCAGCAGCACGGTGCAGCTTGAATGCGCGATTCGGTCGATCACCCGGTACACTTCCTTCATCGCCCGGGAGCGGCCCATCAAGAACCCGGTGGCCGCATCCACCAGCATGTCCTCGCGCAGTGCGTACACCTCCTCCTGCAGCTTCTTGAAGGCCGCCGACTTGTCGATGGTCGCGGCCAAGAGGTTTGCCACCGACACGAGCAGGCTCATGTCCTCTTCGAGAAAGAGGTGCGCGGTAACCCGGCTGTCGATGTAGATGGTGCCGACAACCCGGTCGCCGACGGTAAGCGGCACGCAGAGCAGCGAGCGGATCTTGTTGAGCATGACGCTGTTCGCGCTGTTGAAGCGGGGGTCGGTCATGGCATCGGCGCTGAAGACCATCTCGCCCTGCCGTTTCACCTTCCGCAAGACCGAATGGGAAATCTCGGTGGCGTCCTCGACGGTCGTGTGGTCGACGTTCCGCGCCGCGGCCAGTACGAGTTTCCCTCTCTGCACGAGGAACAGGAGGCCGCGTTCGGCCCGGATGACGTCAATCACTAAATCCAGGATGTGTTCGAAGAAGTCGTCCCTCTCCAAACCCCTGCCGATGAACTCGCCGACCTCGTAGAAGACCCTGAGATGCTCGCGTCGTTCTTCTTGCCTCGGTTGTGGCCTGTCCGTCACTTCGCTTGGACCGTTGGGGAGTTCCCCTGCAGACGACGCTGGTGGATCGGAACCTGACAACTCGCGGACTGCAGCAGCGGCCGACGGCGGCCGACGGTCCGGCTCAAAACGGACAAGCGACATCACGAAACGCTCGAACCGCTCAGGTATGTTCGGATCGAGACTGCGCGGCAGCTTCAAAAGTGAGTAGTACTGGGCTCTCAGCCAGTCGCGCAGGTCGCGAGCCTCGCCAGGTCCTTCTTTGGTCAGGATTTCGTATAGCACAACACCGAACGAATAGAGGTCTGCGCGGGCGTCGAAGTCCATGCCCCTTAGCACCTCGGGTGCGGCATAGCCGAGAGTGCCGCGTGCCTCCATCGAACCGCTCAGGGCCGTTCTATCTGTGAAGCCGAAATCCAGGAGCTTGGCAAACGGCCGACCGTCGACGTCACTTACAAGTATGTTCGTCGGCTTGATGTCGCAGTGCACGAGCCCCTGAGCGTGGATGGCGTCGAGCGCCTCAAGAACCTGCTTGGTCACGTCCTCCAGGGCCGGAGTGTATCCCTTGGCGAAATACTGGTTCATGGGCCGACCGTCGACGAATTCCGCCGTCAAGTAGGGACGTCCGTCTAGCGAGCCAAAGTCAATCACCCCTACTATGTGGGGATGGGCGAATCGGCTCAAGGTGTGATGCTCGCGACTAAGACGCTCTTCCGCCTCTCCGCCGGCGCCCTCTCGAAGAACTTTGAGCGCCAAGACCATTTGGGCCGCGGCGTCACGGACCCGATAGACTTCAGAATCAACGCCGCCGCCCAAGAACTCCAGCACCTCGAAGCGGCCGGAGATTTTCGTACCAACAGCCAGTCTTCGTGATACTGAAGCCATAAACTATGATATACCCCACCAAGTTGCCTGTCAAGCAGCACGTGCGACAGCCGCCGCACCGATTACATCACTCTAACATTCAATCTGATATGGACTTACGATTGTACAATGTAATGTTGTCCGGCGACTTGGCGACCGGCATGACTCAGGGGTGGCGATCGTCAGGGAGTCGAAGTCGAGCACATACCGACCAAGAGAGCGGTTCACTGCTGTCATCAAATACTTGGGCCGACTGCGTCCGGCCAGCCTCTCGCTACTCTTGGGATCAGGCCACTCCTGCATTCCGAGGCGGGGGCATTGTCAAAGTCTCGGGCCGAGCGAGGAGAAGAAGGGGTTGAGGAACTCAAGGCGGAGTTGCTCCTCCTCGCAGTCACCGGAGAGGAAGACCTTGCGGTTCGGGTCGAAGCGGTCGACCAAACGTTTGACGGCGTCGGGCGCGGGCATTCCCATGGTTGAGAAGGATATACCCGAAGGACGTCAGGTCAAGGCGCGGCGTACCGAAACCGCCGGGCCGCGGCGAGATGTAGGCGATAGTTCTGTGCGGGTCGCTATGGCTTCGGCCTGGCGATGTCGAAGATGTCCTGGCGCGCTTTCGGCGCAAGGTTCCAGTTACCAGTTTGCAGTCCGCAGAGGCGGCCGCGGACCGACGGCTAGACGGGTTGGCTTCAGCGACCCGTCAGGCTGAGCGCCTATGTCGAAGACCTGCGAATCATGGCGGCGCGCAAAGAGATTCCTGAGCCGCGGACGATTGATTTGGGGTACACCGAAAGCTCGAAAAGAACCGAGAGTCTAGCGACTCTCCCCGAACGAGCATAACCTCATTACAGTCCGTCGGTTAAGCCCTGTCGCGTCGAGGAATTCCCGCATATAGGGGTCGCCTGGGGGCTAGCCTTTGAAGGAGCTTTCGATGAAGCCATGAAACAAGCTTTGAAGCGAGCTTTGAGTTGAGCTTTCAGCCGAGCTTTGACGCGAGCTTTCGACGGAGCTTTGAGCTAAGCGATGTAAGAAGCGATGCGCTCAGCTTTGAGACGAGCGATGCGCTGAGCGATGTGACAAGCATTGAGATGAGCAATGAAAGAAGCTATGAAGTAAGCTTTCGAGTAAGCATTCCAAGGTACTTTCCAGCGAACTCTGAGGCGAGCTTTCTAACGAGCTTTCAGGGGAGCTTTCAGAGGCGCGTTTGTGGGTGCGTGAAGCACCCGAATGGCCAGTATGCAGGCGAGAGATGCTCTCGTCCAACTCAGGGCGGCCTTGGGCCGGTTTGCAGTCAACGACCAAGCCACGGACACCGGCGACCACATGGCAAGAGGCGGGCCGAAGCCCGCCCTTACTTCAGTTGCTCCAAGGCCTGTCTGGCTTTGGTGAAAGACGGGTCGAGCTTGAGGACTTCCTGCCAGCGGGCGTGGGCTTCAGCGACCTTGCCTTCGTAGTAGTCACAAAGGCCGAGGTAGAACATCGGCTCCGCGAAGGTCGGCCGTATCTTTAGCGCCCCTTCGTAGTAGTACCGGGCCTTCTCGAAATCCTTGCGTTGCACGTTGACGTTGCCGAGGTTAATCCATGCCTGCATCGAGTACGGGTCGTGCTGGAGCGCCACTTCGAAGTAGTGCGCGGCCGAGTCGAGCACGCCGGCGTGCGCGAAGACGTTGCCGAGTTCACCGTACGCATCCGATTCCTGCGGATGAAGTCGCACCGCGGCCCGGGCCGAGCGCTCGGCGTTGACGAAGTCGCCCTGCCTTTCGAGCAGCGACGCCTCAAACGAGAGCACGTTGGTCTCCGAATCAACCTGCAGCGCCTGTCGCACTTCCGCCAGCGCCTCGGCGTCCCTGCCCTGGTTGTGCAGTCCGAGCGCGACCGCGAAGTGGCTCTGGTCCCGGCGCGTCACGCGCCCCGCCCCGGCGATGTTGGCGTTGAGCAGGAAGAACGCGGCGAGAAAAATCAGGAACGCGACGCCGCGGCCAGACCTGAGCGAAAACGGGGACAGTCCCTCGGAGCGCCCGGCGCGCGGCACAGTCCCCGTTTTCGCGGGTATGGGTCGTATGAGACCTATGAGTCCTATGGCTGCCAGTATCGCGACAATCGGGACAACCGACGTCCGGTATCGGCCGGTAACGAAGAAGACGATGAACGAGAGCGAGTACGCCACGACAAATAGGTACAGCGGCAGAAACCGGCGCCACTCCTTGCGCCGAAACCAGACCCCGGCCAGCGCCAGCGGCAGCAGTATGCCGAATGGGAACTTCAGAAACCCGGAGTTGAAGAGGAGGTAGTTGATGAATGAGTCGTGCTTCACCGCGTACAGGTCGGTCTCGTTGCCGACCTCGTAGCCCGCGAACCAGAGGAAGGTCTTGCGCGCAAGCAGGCCCAGCGCCTTGCCCGGCTGCTCGCGCCAGAACTCAAGACCCTTACCCAGCCAGTACCGGTCAATCTCCGCGCCCTTGAGCGGCCGCCCCAGAGCCTGCTCTGCCAGCCGCTTGACGTCATCGAAGCCGCCCCACCAACTGCCGCGCGTGCCCGGGAGGATGGCAGTAGTGCCGTCCGACTGCGGCGAGTTGCCGATGTAGAAGTTCGTGCCCGCCTGCCACGCAATCGGCACGAACTGCCTGCTCACGACATAGTTGCGAATCGTGACCGGCAGGATGACCAGCGCCGCCGCACCCCAGACGAGCAGGAGCCGGGTCCAGGTAGAACGGGTTCCAGGGTTCGAGGGTTCCAGGGCTCTAGTCTCGGACTTGGACCCTTGGACCCTTGGACCCTTGGACCCTTTTCCTTCGACGAACAGCCAGACCGGCAGCACCGCGAGGAACGCGAGCACGTTCGGCCGGGTAATCGAGGCCAGCCCGAACACGATGCCCGGCAGCCACCACTGCCGGTCCTTGTCCCGACTGCGGTAAAGCAGCACGAATCCGAGCATGAGAAGGAAAGTCAGCGTGCCCTCAAGAAGCAACTCGCCGTCGTACCAGATGGCGAGCGGGTAGGCAGCCATGACAAGACCGGCGATCGTCGGAGTGAGTGAGGAAGGAAGAGGGAGGAGGGAGGAGTGAGGATCGGACTTCAATGGCTTGCGGCTTGAGGCTTGGGGCTTGGGGCTCGAGGCCTGCGGCTTGAGCAGTTGCCGCGCGAGGATGTACACGAGCCCGCAGCCGACGCTGCCGATTAGCGCCTGTACTATTCGCGCCGCCATCTGGTTTGCGCCGGAGAGCTTGTAGACGATGCCGAGGAGGTAGGGATAGAGCGGGGCGCGGAAGTAAGCGTCGGCGATGAACTCTTTGCCCGCCGCGATGGCCAGCGCCCACTCGTGGTGATAGAGCGCGTCCATCTGAGGTGAGAAGAAGAGCGGGTCGCTGTGTCGGGCCTGCAGCAGGTGGATGATGCGGAGGGCGAACGCGACCCCGGAGATGACGAGGAACCAGACAACCGGGGATTGCCGATTGCCGATTGCCGGTTTTCGACTAGCGGACATCACAGAAGTATCTACGACCGGCGAGTGAGGTCAAGTCGTGAGGACACCCTCAGAGCCGATATTGAGCCACGAAAGCACGAAAGCCACGAAACGAATGGGTGTAGGCTACCACAATTCCGTTTCATTCCGTTTTCGTGTCTTCGTGGCCATCGATTTCGGAATCAGGGGACACGTGAGGCAACGGACTAACGCGGAAGTCTGAATGCCGATACCGGTGGCAGAAATCCCGGACACAAAATACGGGGCGGGATAACCCGCCCCGTTGTGAGTCTGTGTGTGGCCTACCGGTCGATGACCAGCTTGCGGGTCGCCGAACCCTCGGCAGTCTCCAGCCGCACCACGTAGATTCCGGTGGGCAGAGACCTGGTATCCGCGTTAAGCGTACCCACTCTGGACTGGCTGTTGGCAGCGTACAGGTTCCGCACGAGGCGTCCGGACGCGTCGTACAGGTTGACGGAAACCGGCTTGCTGCTCGGTACCTGCCATCTGAGCGTCACATGGTCCGCTACCGGGTTCGGGTAGTTCGTGATTTGGAGATTCGGGCTCGTCAGACTGGGGTCGAGACCCTTCTCTTCAATCCCGGTGGCGCCCGCTGCGGCGGAGATGAACCACTCACCCGAGGTGTACTGGGTCCAACTGCCGGCGCTGCCGTACCAACTGCGCTGGCTGGTGCCCCGCGCGGCGCTGTCACTCTCGAGAGTGGGATGGCCGGTTCCGTCATGCGACGAAACGTCCACCCAGAATGTCCCGGACGAGATAACAACCGGCGGGCTCAAGGTGAGCGCTATGGGCGAGCCCGGCGTGCCCGCCGGCGCCCGGAGCGTGTCGCTCGTGTACAACGGTGTCGCGCCGTCGTCTCCGTAGATGATGAAGCTGAACAGTGAATCCGACCACGGGAGCTGCGGGTGGAGGTAGAATTCGGCCCGCACCCGCGTCACACTGAGCGGGTACGTCAGACCGAAGTGGGCCGGGTCGAACTGCGTAGCCTTGTCCGGGCCGTCCGCGCTTATCCACCACATCTTGCTCTCGTTGACGTACTCAAGCCAATTCGCGCAGTCCAGGTCCCACGCCATCGTGTCGTTGGTCGTAAACAGCTCGCCGGCGGCGGCGGTGAAGACCTTTATGTGGTAGGTGCCGGGTACGTTCGGTATGTGCCAGGCCGGCGAGAAGTTAATCTGCGCCATCCCGCCGTGGGCCAGCTTCGCGAGGGTGGCCGCCGACTCGTTGAAGACGTAGCTGCTCGGTCCGGTTACGTTCAGATGAACCGGCGTGCCGACCGGCAGCGTGTCGGTGCCCAGGTTCCTGATCGTCGCACGAACCGTGAAGTTGATGTTCGGGACTGTGTCGTCGATAACCGACGTGGCGAAGCGCATGGCCTCGGCGTTCTTGGCCTGCGGCGTCCAGCTGATCGCCGCGCGTATCATCCAGTCGCCGGCCGCCTGGTGGTCCTCGGAGAACCCACCGCTCTGGATGCTCCACTTCCGGTGCTGGGGCGCGTTGTTGGTGGCATCGATTCCCAGCGCCAGCCCGCCGGCGGAGTCAACCGCCTGAACGTAGAATATGTAGAAGTTGCTCGCGACGATCGGGATGTTGATCGGCACCGCGCTCCACTGACCCGCCGTGACGTTGCCGCTGTCCGTGGCGAGCAGAGTCCCCGGTGAACCGCCCGCGCCGTCATCGGCATACACTTTGGCGATCACCTTGGTGCTTGAGCCCATCGCCGAGGTATAGAACAGAGCGTTCGTGAGGGTCACGTTGTCGCTCGGTCGGATGAACTTCATGCCCCAGCCGTTGCCCTTCGCGAACCAGTAGTAGCTCTGGGCCGCAGTGCCGTCGTCGTAGTACAGCGTGTCGGCCGAGGTGGGGAACAGCGCCGGCGTAGATGAGGTCGGCGTGGACGGGAAAATGCCGGGCTGGGGGTCGCGAACCGGGCTGGACGCGCACGGGCTATGCCCGATCCACTGCCCGCTGCTTGCCATTGCGAGTCCTACGGCAAGACACAGAATTACCAGCTTGCGCATCGGTACTCCTCCTTAAACGTTGCTTCACGGACATGACTCAGGGACTGCCCGGCTTGGCCGGCTCGGCGGTGCCGGCGGAAAACCGACCCGGCGGGATGTGGCCGAACCGAGGAGTCACCGTTCTTTCGAAACCTTGTCTGAGCCTGCGTCGCCCGCAGGCGACCAATAATAGCCGGCGCTAGCCCGGGGTCAAGGAGTGGGATGGCAGGACATCATCCGGGAATTCAAGGAGCCGGGGGGTCCAGCGCGGAACACTCGAGTCCAGGAATCCTCGATTCCTGCCTCTCGCTGCTTTGGGAAAAACGGGGCGGAGAACCCGCCCCGTAATCAAGCCAAACGGAACTGTCCTCAGACGGACAGTGTCCCGGATCGCTATCTGCCTATCACGACCTTGCGGGTGACCGAACCGCCTGCGGTCTCCAGCCGCACCAGGTAGATCCCGGCGGCCAGCGACCTCGTGTCGACAGTAAATGTACCGGACCTCGTCCGGCCGTCGGCGCTGCACAGGTTCCGCACCATCCTTCCGGTCGCGTCGTACAGGTTGACCGAGACCGGCATGCTGACGGGCACCTGCCATCTGAACGTGACCTGATCGGCTACCGGATTCGGGTAGTTGGTGATCCGGAGGCTGGGGCCGTTCAACCCCGGCGGAGGTCCTTCCTGCAAGGCCGTGGTCGAGAGCGGGATGAAGTTCCAGGCGCCTCTCTTGATATTGACCGAGTCGACGGCATAGAGCAACGTGCCCGGCGCACCGTTCCCGCCGTCGTCTTTGTACACTCGGAAAGAGGCCCAGGTGTCGCCCGGCGCGGGCCAGCTCGCGTAGTAGATGTGCACCAGCGCTCCAGTCAGCCTGAAACTGTCTGCCGGGCCGATGAACTTCACTCCGCGGCCGCTGCCCGCCACGCTGTCAGCCCAGCCTCTCAGCGGGGTGCCGATGTCGTACTTCAGCGTATCGGTTGCGGCGGGGAAGAAACTTGACGGGGACGGCAGGACTTCGGCCTCTGCGCCGGGCGAGACATCGGCTTGTCCGCTCGGCTGCGCTTCGTCTATGGGTCTGAGCGAGACACTTACCGCACACGAATTCACGCTCCGCTCGGGCGGTTGCGCAGGGCGCGCCGGAACGGCCTGGCTCGAGTAATCCACGCCCGGCCCGACCCAACGCGCACTGCCGGCCATGCTGCCGCTCTGCACCGCGGCCGAGATGAACAGGTCGCCGCTGGGCGTGATACCGGGCCAGTTGTACCACAGACCCGGACTGCCCCAGAAACTGTGCCCGCCGACCGAGCTGTCCCCGGCCGTAGTGGGTTTGCCGGACGTATCGACCGGCACCACTGACACGTAGAAGTCACCGGTGTCGATGACGACCGGTGAACCGAGGCTGCAGTACTTGTACGCGTTCGGTATCGCCTCCAGCGTTTCACTTTGATACAGCAACGTCTGGCCGTCGCCGCTGTAGATCTTGAAGGTAAATGACGTGTCGCGCCAGGTAATCGTGTCCTTCGAGAAGTAAGATCGCACGCGTGAAATCCGGACAGGATACTGCGCGCCGAAGCTGGCCGGGTGGAACTTGACTGCCCGCTCCGGCGCCGCCCAGGTCACCCAGCGCAACTGGGCGTCAGTATGGTACTGTATCCAGTCCGCATTGAAGTCGTAGAAAATGGAATCGTCCGCCTTCCACCGCTCGCCCGCGGCCTCGACCCACACCATGACATTATACTTGCCGACCATGTTCGGGACGTGCCAGGCGGGCGCGAAAGTGATCGTCGTCGTGCCGCGGTGAGCCAGCTTGACGGTCGTCTGCTCGGTGTCGTTGTAGACGTAGCCGCTGGGGCCGGCAATCGACAGCCGCACCGGCGTGCGCAGGGGCAGCGTGTCCGTGCCCATGTTCTTGACTACCGCCTTGACCTGGAAATTGATGTTGGTCAACGTGTCGACCGGCATGTTGCTCGCGAACCAGACGGCCGACGCGTTCGTATCCTGCGGCGTCCAATCGAGCACCGCCCTAATCAGCCAGTCGCCTCTCGTCGTATCATCCTCGCTGAACGTGCCGTTGCTGTTCAGCGTCCACTTGCGGTGGGAAGAAGCGTTGTTGGCCGCGTCAACCGAGAGCCCCGGGCAGTGCGGGTTGACCCCGACCTGCTTGTAGAAGATATAGAAGTTGCTCGCCACGGCGAGCCCTGCGGCAAGGAACAGAACTACCAGCTTACGCATCGGCACCCCTTCCTTACGTTGCCCTGCGGACATAACTCGGGGTCATCCCGGTCTCGCCGGGAGCAAACACGCAGGCAATCACGCACTTGCCCGCGGCAAGGCCAGGGAACCCGTCTTCCTTTACAGTCTTACCTGCATCATCGCAGGCAGTGAATAATAACCGGGGTCACGCCGTCGTCAAGCAGACAATCGTTCCGCATAACTCAGACAGGAACCAACCACCACAAAGCGGAAGGGATGAAACCGGAAAGGCTGAACCAGGAATCCGGGACCGACATTCATCCTTCATCCCCCCGCCTTCATCCTTTCTGTCATATGCCCGGCGGTTCGATATCGGATTCGGAACCATCCGCCGGACGATGGGACACTCCGCTTGACTTGAGCGCCAGGGGTCCTATAATGACTGACCGGTCAGTTTCCCAAAAGCGACGACCAGATGAAGACCAAATCCGAAGAGAAGCGGCTCGCCATTCTGAAGGCGGCGTTCGCCGTCGTCACCGAAAAGGGCTACTTCGAGACCAAGGTCGACGATGTGGCGCACCGCGCCGGCGTGGCCAAGGGCACGGTCTACCTCTATTTCAAGGACAAACCCGCCATCTACATCGGCCTTGTCGACTCGCTGCTCGAACAGGCGCTGGCGATAACCGCCGCGGTACTGGCCCGACCCATCTCTCCCCAGCAGAAGCTGGAGGAACTCTTCTCGTCGTGGGCGTCCGGCGTGATGTCCAATCCCGGCGTGATGGCGTTGCTCTCGATGGAGAACGTCCACCAGGACAACACGGTGATGAAGCGGTTCAAGAAGCAAGTCCTTCCCCATATCGTCGAGATGCAGGACGCCATCGCCGGCGTCGTGAAACAGGGCATCGAGCAGGGCGAGTTCCGGCCGGTCGATCCGCGTTCCGCCGCGGCGATGTACCTGAGTGCGTTCCGCGCCGAGTTGCTTTCCATTAACCGCCACACGGCGGCGCGGCGGGCGGAGTCTATCCAGGAATTGTTCTTTTGCGGCATCCTTGCCGACGGCAGGGGCCGAACCAAACACGGAGACAAATAAGGAGTCTTGATGCGTAAGTTCGCGATAACGCTGCTGGCCGGGCTGCTTGCGGTGGCCGTGGCGTCGAGCTCAACCGACACGCTGCGCCTCGACGCGGCCAAGGCGGTTGAGCTGGCGCTGCAAAACAACCGCCAGATTGCCCTGGCCCAGGCCAGGCTGGATGAGGCGACCGCGGGCAAAGGCGCGGCGTTCGGTGCGTTCCTGCCCCAGGTGTCGGCCTCGGGCACCTACACGCGGCTTGGAACGGTCAGCGAGTTCACCATGTACGCGGCCAAGGAGTCAGTCTTCGGCCTGCCGGTGTTCGACCCCACGGGCCAATACATCGGCAAGACCATCCCCATCCCGGTCGCGGTCGGCATGGAAACCCTCAACCTGAAGCTCGGCAGCGCCGACAATCCCTCGCTTACCGGCACGGTACAGCAGACGCTCTTCACGTGGGGCAAGCTCCTCAACGCCTACCGCATCTCGGGTCTGAACGTCGACCTGCAGCGGGCGGCAGCAGACCAGGCGCGCTCCCAGCTTCGGGTTGACGCGACCTCAGGTTTCTACCAGGCGCTCCTCGCCCGCAAGACGGTCGACGTAATGAACGATGCGCTCCGCCAGCTCAGGGGCCACGTGGGCCAGGTCCAGTCGCTCTATGACAACGGCATGGCGACGAAGCTCGACCTGATGAAGGCGACCCTCGGGCTCCAGCAGATGGAGGCCCAGGTTTCGCAGATTGAGAACGGCGCCGAGCTGACTCTCGCCGCCCTGCTCAACACGCTCGGGCTCGACCCCGGCACGCCGGTCAGCTTCACCGGGGACTTGGCGCCGGACACGATGACGGTCGACCTCGACCAGGCGACAAAACAGGCGCTTGACAAGCGGCCCGAGCTGCTGCAGCTCCGCGACGCGGCCCGGATGGCAGGCTTGGCCGTCAACATCAGCAAGACCGCCAACCTGCCCACGGCGTTCGCCCAGGCCAATGGCTACTACAAGGACCCGGTCGGCTTCTCTCCCGGCTGGGGCACGGACTGGAACGCGACCGTCGGCGTCTCCATGCCCCTGTTTACCGGGCTGTCGAACGTCAACAAGCTGAAGCAGGCGCAGGCCCGCGAGCGGCAGGCCAAGGTGGGCCTGGCCCTGGCCGAGGACGGCATCCGGCTCGACGTCCAGGCCAGCGTTCTCTCGCTCAACCAGGAAACGCGCAACCGCGCCTACCAGCAGAAAAACGTGGAGGTGGCCCAGGCCGCGCTCGCACTCGCTGAACAGCGGTTCCAGAACGGCCTGTTGACCAACCTCGACTACATGGATTCGGAGCTGGCCCTTACCCAGGCGCGAGTCGCGTACCTCAACGCGCTGGCGAACTACCAGATAGCCAAGGCGAGATTGCAGAAGGCGGTCGGAGAGTATTAAGGAGATCATGATGCCAAGACTGCGCACGATTATTACGGGTTCGATAGTCCTCGCCCTGTTCGCCGGCTGCGGCCCGATGGGCAAAGGCCGAGGCAAGACGGAGAAAGAGGCCGCGACCGTGGCGGTCGAGACCGTGGCTAAGGACTCGGTCATACGCACTACCGACCTCATCGGTGCCCTGCAGGGAAGCGAGCAGGTCTCCGTTTCGCCCAAGCTGGCCGGCCGCGTCACCCAGATAGCGAAGCCGGAAGGCTCGTCCGTCAAAACAGGCGACCCGATCATCTACGTGGTCAACGACATTCCCGGCATGGACTACAAGCCCGGCCCGGTGCTTTCGCCGATTGACGGCGTGGTCGGTAAGGTGAGTGTGGATGTGGGACAGAACGTATCCCCTGCCACGTCAGTGGCGACCGTGGCGAGCTACTCGAACCAGGTCAAAGTCCTGGCGCCGGTGAGCGACTGCGACCTTCCTTTCGTCAAACTCGGTTCTACCGCGTCGGTCCAGATCTCAGCCCTGCCCGACCAGACCTTCAGTGGACGCGTCACCAAAGTGACGCCGATTGTGGACGCCACGTCCCGGGCGGCGACGGTCGAGATCACGGTCCCGAACAGCGAACACCGGCTCGTGCCGGGCATGACCGCCGGTGTGAGACTCGTCCTCGAGCGCCGCGAGAACGTCGTCGTCCTGCCCCTGGCCGCGCTCTTCTCTACCGATCAGACCAAGATCATCGTCGTTGACGGCACGACCGCGCACTTCCGCCACATCGCGACCGGGCTGGTGGGCGACGACAAAGTCGAAGTGGTCTCCGGCGTCAACGTCGGCGAGAAAGTTGCGACGACCGGCAAAGAGCGGGTCGAAGACGGCCAGACGGTAAAGCCCATTGAGGCAGGCGCCAAGTGAAACTGACTGACAGCTCCATCGCCCGGCCGGTGACCACCGCGATGGTGGCTCTGGCCCTCATCGTTTTCGGGCTCGTCGGTATCACCCGGATGCCCGTTGACATCTACCCGCAGATGACCGTCCCGATGGTCATCGTCGGGACCATCTACCCCGGCGCGGGACCCCAGGAAATTGAGTCGGCAGTGACCGAACCACTGGAAAAACAGCTCAGCAGCACGCCGAACCTCAGCAAGATGTCCTCCAAGTCGATTGAGAACATCTCAATGATCACGCTCCAGTTCGAGTGGGGTTCTAACCTCGACGCGGCCGCGGCCGACATCCGCGACCGGCTCTCAATCGCCGCCTCGGCCCTGCCCACCGCCGCCCAGACTCCGTTTGTGCTCAAGCTAAATACCTCGATGATGCCCATCTGCCAATACACGCTCACCGGCGACGTGGACCAGACCGAACTGCGCGAATTGGCCGACAACGACATCTCCAACCTGCTCCAGCGCGTGCCGGGAGTCGCCTCGGTTTCGACCTCGGGCGGCGCGCTGCGCCAGGTCCACATCGACGTGGACGGCCGCGAACTGGCCGCTGCCGGCGTCACCAACGAGCAGTTGATGGGCACGCTCCAGGCCCAGAATCTCAACTACCCGGTTGGTGAGATTTCCTCGCGGGGACAGCACTTCCTCGTTCGACTCGTCGGTCAGTATGACGACGTCGAGCAGGTCCGCAACACGGTCATCGGCATGAAATCCGGGACCCCGATTCTGCTGCGGAGCGTGGCCGACGTGCAATGGGGCCCGGAAGAAATCACCAGCTACGCCCGCTACAACGGCAAGCCTTGCATCTACATTACGGTCCAGCGCCGGCCCGACGCCAATACCATCCGCGTGGCTCAGGGTGTGCGCGACGAGATCGCCCAGATGCAGAACATCCTGCCGCCCGGCGCCCACCTGGCCCTCATCTACGACAGTTCGGACCAGGTGAAGAAGTCCATCAACAGCGTCGTGTCCGACCTCCTCATCGGCATCGTCCTCTCCGCGCTCATCCTCTTCCTGTTCCTGCGTCACTTCCGCCCGACTTTCTTCGTCACGACCGCGATACCGATTTCGATGTTCTTCGCACTATTCTTCATGTTCGTGGCCGGGTTCTCTGTCAACATCCTCTCGCTCTCCGGCCTCGCCATCGCCCTCGGTCGCGTGGTGGACGACTCCATCGTCGTGTTCGAAAGCATCTTCCGCCACCGGGAGCGCGACGCCGACGGCAAACGCGCCGCCGGCATCGGCACGGCCGAGGTCGGCATGGCCATCACCGCGTCGGCCCTGACCACGATCGTCGTCTACCTGCCGCTTCTGCTCCTGCCCGGATTGTTGCGGATTTTCTTCCACGAAATGGTGTGGGCCGTGGTCGGCTGCATGGTCGCGTCGCTGGGCGTGGCACTGACCATCGTCCCGATGCTCTCCAGCCGCTGGCTCGCCATGCCCAAACCGGGCAGCGAAGATCGCGGCATCCGCGGCTGGTCCAACCGGACCTACAAGAACCTCGAGGACAGCTACGGCCGCATCATCGGCTGGGCGGTCGGCCACCGGAAGCTCGTCGTCATTGTCTCGGTCCTGCTGCTTGTCGTTACCCTTGGCTTGGTCCCGCGGCTCGGTACCGAGTTCATGCCGATGCAGGTTGGCTTCTATCACCAGCTTACTGCCGAAATGCCGATCGGCACCAGCGTGGAGAAAACCGACTCCGCGGTTTCGGTGCTGGAAAAGTACATCATGACCGACTGGAAAGACGACGTGGTCGGCACCTCGGTCCAGGTCGGCCTGCCCTCGGGCGGCGGCCTCTCCAGCCTCCGCGCCGTATTCGGTGGAGCCAGCGACAACGTCGCGACGCTCAACCTGATTCTCAAGCCTAAACAGCAACGCAAACACTCGGTCGACGCCCTGGATGCGGCGCTCCGGGCCAAAGCCGGCGATGTGCCCGGCCTCAAAGTCTTCAGCGTGGTCAACATGTTCTCGACCATCATGGGCGGCAGCAACAACCTTGAAGTGGACCTCCTCGGCCACGACCTGGCCACGGCCGACTCCCTCACCACCAAGGTGGTCGCCGCGCTCGACACCATGCATAGTCTCGTGGACGTCAAGTCCAGCCGGGAACCGGGCAACCCGGAAATCGAGTTCACCATCGACCGGCAGAAGGCCGCGCTCTACGGCCTCACCCCGTACCAGGTTGGCGCCGCCCTGAACACACAGATTACCGGGTATGCGCCCACTGAATTCCGCCTCGGCGGCAAAGAGTACGACATGCTGGTCCGGCTCCGGCACGACCAACGCGCCACGCCCAACCTCGTCGAGAACCTGACCGTCAACAGCCCGATGGGCCCGGTTCCGCTGAAGAACATCGTCAGCACCCGCATGGGCACCGGCCCGCTTGTCATCGAGCATGAAAACACCGAGCGCGTGGTCCGCATCACGGCGATGCCGGTCGGCACGTCCACCGGACAGGCGGCCGCGCGGGTGACCCGCGCCCTGCGTAACATCGCCTTACCGCCCGGCTTCGAGATACAGCTCGCCGGCTCCTACAAAGACATGATGAAGAGCTTCGGCGACCTCGGGCTCATCGTCATCATCGCGCTCATCCTCGTATTCATGGTCATGGCCTCGCAGTTCGAGTCGCTGCGCGACCCGTTCATCATCATGTTCACCGTGCCCTTCGCGGCCATCGGCGCCATCTGGGCGCTCTTCCTCACGCACACCTCCCTCTCCCTCATCTCCGGCATCGGCTTCCTCGCCCTCATCGGCATCGTCGTCACCAACGGCATCGTGTATATCGACTACGTCAACCAGTTGCGCCGGAACCGCGGCATGGAACTCCTCGAGGCGGTCAAAGAAGGCGGTCGCGTCCGGCTCCGCCCCATCCTTATGACCGCGCTCGTCACCATGTTCGCGCTCGTGCCGCTCGCATTCGGGCTCGGCGAAGGCTCCGAACTCTGGTCGCCGATGGGCCGGGCCATGATCGGCGGCATGGTCGTCTCCACCTTCCTGCCGCTCGTCTTCATCCCGGTGCTCTACGTCATCTTCGAGAACCGGGCCGAGCGCGCGCGCGTACGCAAAGCTGCCCAGGCCGCGGCCACGCGCGACAACGAGGCAACCGGCCAGTAACTTCCCTACCTCCGACCTCCGCGGGGCGCGTTCATCCGCGCCCCGCTTTCGGCTTCCGGGAAGCACGCGGGGCTTTGACACTCTCATTGCGCTCCGGTAGCATTTCACCCGCCGAACAGGAACGCCAATACTATGAAGATACAGCATTCGCTGAGAGCCGTTGTCCTTGCCGCCGGCGTGGCCGCCATGGTCGTGACGTCCGGCTGCAAACAGGGGCCGGTGAGCTACGACAAGTTCGAGCAGCGGACGATAAAGGCGAACCTTGCGGTAATTGACTCGGCCCGGGTCCTATACGACGCGCAACTGGCTGCGGGCAACATTGACGCCGCGGCCCAGCAGGCGTGCGCATTCCTGCTAACTCAGCCGGGCGTGGACACGGCCAAAATCTCGCTGGACAGCACGGTCTGGGCCTATTTCTCGAGCGGGCTTCTGGCCGGCACCGGCAAAGACGAGCGTCCCGCCAGCGGATTGACGGACGCCGGACGCCAAGCGGCGAACCGCGAGCCCGCAGTGCGGGCCGCGTCCGGCGGCGAGGTGTCTAACCTCGCCCACTACTTCATTCCGTTCGATACTGAGCTGCCCGGCACGTGGAAAGCGGCCAACGCCCTGGCTGATATCTTCCAGCGCCGCCTCGGCTGGGAGAGCAGAGAGATGTCCTCGGGTAGCGATGCCGATCTGGAAACGGCCCTGAACCTCATCCAATATGGCAACTCGGTCATCTACTGGAGCGGTCACGGCCTACTGATTCCGTCGGACGGTGTTGAGTCGACGTGCTCTCCCGGTCTGGAGCTGGGCAAGCCCTACGACGACGATGACTTGGCCAGTGCCGCGGCCGTGCAGTATGTCGGGTACCTGAACCCTGGCGCGGGACAGGAGCGGCAGGTCGCACTCTTCCTCCGCACCCGTGACCACTCTTGGCATCTTGTCGTCATGCCCGGTTTCATCCGCGCCAACGGCAGCTTCGACGCCAGCGAGGCGACGCCCGCCTACAATCTCTGCAAGACGGTGGTCATACTGTCGTGCTGTTACAGCGCCTACTCGTACACATCGGCCCCCGGGTACTTGATGCAGGCGTTTCTGGACGTGGGAGCGGACGTGGTGTGCGGGTATACGTGGGAGGTACACGACGGCTTCTCCTGCGACAGGGACACGACTTTCCTGGCGGCGATGGCCGACACTTGTCTTGCCGGCGAGGCCCTCAAGACCATCGGCGGCCGGGTGGACCCGGACACGGGCATAGACGGATTCCACGCCGTGTTTACCATGGTCGGCGACTCGACGGTGATGCTCCAGGCGGTGGTGCAGGCGCGCAAGAACGGCGAGCTGTACCAGGCGTTGACCGGCGACGAGGTATTCCAGTCCGAAAACACGAAGGTCGTAAGTACGCTTCACGCACCGGGCAACTTTGACATGGTGGACTGCGTGCAGGTTACATTCCCGGGCACGTCGGGAGGTACCTTCGACGTCACCTCGACCGACGGCGCCTCAATCGTCTGGTCGAACTACGCCAGCAATCACTTCTGGTACGCCGAGAAGAAGTACCAGGGCGTGTCAGGGACCATCCAGATTGACACTTGCAGCGGCGGGTACGTCCATGGCAGCTTCTCCGGCACCCTGGGCTGGTGGAACTCGAACCACGACCCGACCAAGGACCCGCCGGACGACGTCATCACCATCACCGAAGGCAGGATAAAACACACAGGCAAGGTGGATAGCGGCGACGCCTTTGGACCTTCACCACGCGTTGCCCACCGGATTCCAAGGACGCTTCACTAACTCGGACTCCAACCTGTGCCGAGTCGGGCCGCGGTCGGGACGCGACGGGCCGATGAGCGATCTTCTCCACGTCTGGCCGACGCGTAGGGCAATGGAAGGACCAATCCGGGAAGCAGATCTCCAAGCAAACCGGAGAGCAACGGCCGGAGCTTACTCGGGAGCAACTCGGACAGGAACCCGCGGACTTACTCGGGCCACAACGTTCCGACCAAACCGGAGAGGAACCGGTGGAGCAACACGTAGACTAACCCGGAGAGCAAGTCGGAGGGCAACCGGTAGACCAACCCGTCGAATTCCGGTGGAGGTTCATCCGGGAATTGCGGTGGAGGTAACCCTTCGGGCTATACCCTAACCTATCCCTTAACCTATCTGCGGGGCAATCCCCTGGGTGGGGGTGTCAGTCGGGTAGCCTCAAGCTTAAGACCCTGAGCCGCAAGCACATAAGCCCGAGAACCGGCTTCGGCACCGTCCTACAACTCTGTCGCATTGCTGGTCCGCTCCGCCGCTTCTGGAATGACCTCGCGTCCTCAAACTGTCAGAACCTCGCGGGACGTCTGCTTGACTTACAGCAACGGACGTCTATTCTGTTGCCGCAATGGGCGCCACTGCACCCGACTCTGTAGGACGTCTGGTTGACCTGTCTGCGTGCAACGCACAGGCAGACCGCCTTGACCATGACCGCCTGTCCGGTTACCACAAGGAACAACTGTCAAAGACCCAGATGCCGCCTCTAAGTGCTAAAGAAGGCTACACTTGACGCCTGCACCGGGTGAGAGGCGCTGGAAGGGGCGAGGTGCGTTCTGACAAGACGGTCGAGAATCCGACATCGTTCGGAAAGTAGCAGGAGGAAAAGCATGAAGAAGCTGATGGTCGTCGTCGGAATCGTCGTGCTGCTGGTCGCTGCCCACTTTGTCGCAGTGACCACGCTGAACCGGCAGGTTCAGGACGTGCGACGCACAGTCCAGGCCGCGGGACATCCAATGACAATGAAGGAACTGGCGATGGACCGAGCCCAGGGGAGCAAGGCAGTGTCACGCCTGCTGGCTCAGGCCGACACCGCCCTGGATGAGAAGAAGGAGAAGGGGCTGCTTGCTCAGGCTGACTCCGGCCGGCTCGACCCGGCTGCGGCCAAGGCATTGCTGGGCCGCAATGGCCGCGCGCTCGATTTGCTGCTGGCCGCGGCCCGGTATCCGGCCGGGAGCATGGAATTCGACCCTGGCGCCGGGCTAGCCGCGAAGTTGCCGCCGACCCTCAAGCGCACATTCGACTTCGGGGCGCTGCTCCGCCTGCAGGCACGTGACCTGCTCGCCGCGGGCAAGCCGGATGAGGCCATGGACGTCCTGATCAGCAACCTGCATCTGGCCGACCTGCTGCCGAGCGGGACCGAGCTTATCTTCTCGCTGGCGCGCGCCACGGACTTGAACCGCACGCTACGCGTGATGCGCGACGTCGGACCGAGATGCAGCGACCCGGCGTTGGCCCGGGCCGCGGACGCGGTGGCGGCAGTGGCCCGGGACAAGGAACTGCTCCGGGTCTGGGAGACGGAGTACGTCACAATGGACGAGTATCTGGCTCGGCCCACGACGGCCGCGCTCGGGCTCGCGAACGCCGACAATCTGGTCAACCGCTTTCTGATTTTCTTCCCGTTGACCAATCGCATCGCCCAGAGCTACAGCCAGGCTGTCCACAAGCGCTGCCTCGAAATCGCGGCCTGTCCGTGGTACGAGGCGAACCGCCAGTGGGACAGCCTGGACCGAGTGCAGCAGCTACGGGGTCGGCAACACTCACCGCTCGCCGGCCTGATGCTCCCGAACGGCAAGCTGGTCGCGACTCGGATTGCGAAGCTTCAGGCTGAACAGGCCGTTACGCTGACGGGTCTGCGGATTCTCCAATACCGAAAGAATCATGGCACGTTTCCGTCGGGCCTGGCTGACGTCTCTGTTCAGAATGTGACTGACCCGTTTACGGGCAAGTCGCTGAACTACCGGGCCGTGGGAACGGGCTTCCAGCTCTACAGCCTGGGCGAAGACCAACAGGACAACGGCGGTGACCCGAAGACCGACATCGCGTGGAGCGAGCTGCAGGTGGTGAGCAGCAAGTAGAAGTGAGTGAGAGGCACCTCCCTTATTCCCGGGCGATGTCAAGGCGGGGCGAAGTATCGTTCATTGTTCATTCGTACATCGTTACTTCGGCGGACTCACACATCGTGGTTCGTTCTCCGAGGAACAGCGCATAGTGCCGGGCAACGATTTACTTTGTACGAATCAGCCGGACCAACGTTGCGGGTCGAGACGATGATGACAGCCGACAGCTTGCAGCCAACAGCTCACGGCCCCGCGGCGTTCAGATTCCCGACTGACGATTGATGATTGGCCCGAACGCACGACTCGGCGTCGGCTTGCAGATTGCTGTTAGCGGATAGCGGTCAGTCGGTCCGGTCAGTCCGCGCGTTCGGGTGAGACGGTGGCCAGCAAGCCCGCCGCGCTGGTGCGAGACTCGCGGCCGCGCACGATTGAGAAGCCCACGGCGACAAGACACAATAGGAACGAAACCATGAACGCCCGGTGCATCCCGAACACAAATTCCTGCATGACTGTAGAACCGAGACTGACGCTCGTGCCGACGAAGAGCTTGAGCATGACGTCGCGCGGCAGGGCACTAGCCGCGACCGCGAGGCTCAAGGCAAAGGATATGACCATGCCGGTCTGGCGCATGGTGCCGAGCGCAGCCGAGGCAATCCCGAGACGCTCCCGCGGTGCGGCGCTCATTGCCGCGCTCGTGTTGGGCGGGAAGAACGCGCCACCGCCGAGTCCCATCAGCGCCAGCCCGCAGGCCAGCGACAGGTAGGGAGTTGTCGGAGTGAGCCGCATGAACCAGACGAGTGCCGCGGCTTGAATCAGCAGGCCGACGGTCGCCGGCACGCGGGCTCCTATGCGGTCAGCGACCACCCCGCTGAATGGGCCTATGACTGAGCTCAAGAGCGGCATCGGAATGAGCAGCAGCGCCGCCTTGAGCGGGTCGTAACCGCGCACGCCCTGCAGGTAGAAGACAATCATGAAGTTCACAGAGAAGAGCGCGAGCGACTGGATGGTCGCGGCCAGGACCGAGAAGTTGTAGACGCGGTTGCGGAAGAGCGATAGGTCAAGCGTCGGAAATTCCGCCCGGCTCTCACGGAAGAGGAATGCGACGGTAGCGACCGCAAACACCGCGAAGAGACCAAGAATCGGCGCAGAGGTGAAACGGTACTGGATGCCGCTCGTCAGGGCGAGGAGCAATGCGAGCAGGCCGACGCTGAAGATCGCGGCCCCGCTTCCGTCGAACCGCTCGCGGCGTCGCTCGGACTTCTCTTTGAGCGCGATGTAGCCCCAGAGCGCGCCGATGATGCCGATGGGAATGTTGATGAAGAATATCCAGCGCCAGCTCGCCACCGAGAGAATGAGGCCGCCAAGCACGGGGCCGATGATGCCGCCCGCGGCCCAGGTGATGCCGTTGATGCCCAGGGCCCGGCCGCGCTCGTTCGGCGGGAAGACCTCGGTCAGGATGGCCATGCTGTTCACCATCATCATCGCCGCACCGGCGCCCTGGACCAGACGGAAGAGAATCAGTTGTACCGCGGTCCCGGACAGGCCGCAGAGCAGTGAGCCGATTGTGAAGACCACAAACCCGAGGTTGTAGAGCCGGACCCGGCCGAGCATGTCGGCGATGCGTCCGAAGGTAAGCAGAAAGACCGTGCTCACCAGGAGGTAGCCGATGATGACCCAGACCATCTCGATGAGCCCGGCGTGCAGCTCGGACATCATCGACGGCAGGCCGAGGATGACGATGGTGCTGTCGATGGCGGCCATCAAGGCGCCGAGCGTCGTCACGCTGAGCGCGATCCACTTGTACTCAAATCGGCGGTGGAGCCGCGTCGGGTGAAATGGCTGCTCGGACTTGCTCACTTGCTTAGAAATCCTCTCGACTATTATGCGCTCTGCGGATGAACGGGCGGTCGCTCGGCCCGGCCTAGGCGAACCAGCCTTCCCGGCGGAATACTTCGGCGGTAACGCGACTGCTCGGACCGTCACCGCGGGCCACGGTCACACTTACATTCGGGCCGACTGCCTCGGCAATCTCGGCGATGTCCTTGTGGGTAAACCCCGGGCAGAGCATGACCGAGTGGATGCCTTCCTTCTCGGCCATGTCCCGGCATGCGCTGAGAGCCTGGGCCTGGTTTCGGACAAGAACGGTGGTCAGCTTGTACTTGCCGGTCTCAAGCACGGCCCGGTGCTTGTCCGGGTCGGCATCCGGTGTGTGCGCGATGAACAGAACCTTAAAAGCCATAGAAGGTAATTCTACCTCAGTGGGGTCGCAGAGTCAAAATACCCGAGGCCAAGACCCGAAGGACAAGAAGTAAACCGCAGATGCCGCAGATACGAAAGATGGAGCGGCAGACCAAGAGGAAACATCCGCAGACGCCACAGGTCTCGCAGATTCTGTTCCGGATTCTGAGACATCTGTGTAATCTGCGTAATCTGCGGTTAAGCTCCGTGTTCGTCCATCTCTCGTGGCTTCAGCACCCGTGAATCTAACCGGCTCCGGAGTGCGTCTAATCTTACATATCATACAATTCCTACTTGTAGGAGACCACAATGAAGTTAAAGACTGAGAAACCACCGCGACACGAAATGGTCTACGGCACCACGACTGTCGGCGAGAAGGGCCAAGTTGTGATTCCGGCCGAGGCCCGTAAGGCGCTCGGATTGATGCCGGGCGAGAAGCTGCTCGTGTTCGGCATGGGCCGGGAGATGCTGGCCCTGGCTAAGCTCTCGAATCTGGAAAAGTTCGCCGCTCACCTGGCCAGCCACGCGGAGGCCATCCGCGGGGCCATCGCCAAGTCCTGAACCACCTCTGATCGCATCATGGGCATAATAGAAGTCAAAGACCTGACTCGGAAGTTCAAAGATTTCGTCGCGGTAGACCACATCTCGTTCTCGGTCGAGACCAAGGAGATCTTCGCTTTCCTCGGCCCGAACGGCGCGGGCAAGTCCACCACCATCAAGATGCTGACCACGCTGCTCCGTCCCAACTCGGGCAGCATGACGCTGAACGGGTTCGACCCGGTAACGAATCCGAAGGCGGTACGCAACTCCTTCGGCATCGTGTTCCAGGACCCGAGCCTCGACGAAGAGCTCACCGCGGCCGAGAACATGGAGTTGCATGGCGTCCTCTACAATGTGCCGCGCCGCCTTCGCCGCGAACGGACGGAACAACTACTCAAGTTCGTCGAGCTATGGGACCGGAAGGGCAGCTTGGTGAAGCAGTTCTCCGGCGGAATGAAGCGCCGCCTGGAGATTGCCCGGGGTCTCCTCCATCACCCGAAGGTCATCTTCCTGGACGAACCGACGCTGGGCCTCGACCCGCAGACCCGTAACCACGTCTGGACCTACTTGAAAGACCTCAACCAATCCGAGGGCATAACCATCTTCTTCACGACCCACTACATGGACGAGGCCGACCGCGTCGCGCAGCGCATCGCGATCATCGACCAGGGCAAGATCGTCGCATCGGGCACGCCGCAGGAACTCCGAACCCAGACCAACACGACCTCGCTCGAAGATGCATTCCTCGCCCTAACCGGCAAGACCATCCGCGAGGAAGAAGCCGGGAGCATGGAACGCATGCGCATGATGCATCGCGCGCACGGAAGGCGGTAACCCATGAAGACAATCTACATCCTCTGGCTCCGGCAACTGAAGCGCTACTTCCGGTCCAAGTCGCGAATCATCGGCTCGCTCGGCCAGCCGCTGCTTTTCCTGCTCGCCCTCGGCTTCGGGTTCGGCCCGACGTTCCAGCGGGCCGGGCAGGGCAACTACATGCAGTTCCTCGCCCCGGGCATCATCGTCATGAGCATCATCTTCACCGCGCTCTTCTCCGGTATCGAGATAATCTGGGACCGCCAGTTCGGGTTTCTCAAGGAGACGCTGGTCGCCCCGGTCTCGCGGATGAACATCATGATCGGCCGCACTCTGGGCGGGGCCACGGTCGCCACCCTGCAGGGCATCATCGTCCTCTTCATTTCGATGCTTGCCGGGTTCCGACCGGTGAACTGGGCCGCAACGCCTCTGGCGGTTCTGGCCATGGTTCTGACCGCTCTCCTGTTCTGCGCGCTCGGCACCGCCATCGCCTCGGCGCTCTCCGACATGCAGGGCTTCCAGCTCATCATGAACTTCCTCGTCATGCCCCTGTTCTTCCTGTCCGGCGCTCTCTTTCCGCTTCCGGCCAGGGGCGCGATGACCACCATCGCCCGGTTCAACCCGCTCTCCTACGGCGTAGATGCCTTGCGCGGCCTGCTGGTGAACATCGTCCACTTCGGTCTGCCCTTGGACTTCACCGCGCTGGCCGTGGTTACGCTGCTCTTTCTCTTGGTCGGGAGTTACCTCTTCTCGAGGATTCAGGTCTGAGCGTCTAAGCCCGGCAGCGGGGCGCGGACATCCGCGCCCCGCTTCTTCAAAGCCGCAAATCGCCGTTCGCCAGTCGATCCCTCGGTCTCTCCTCCCTTTGTCACTCTCTTCAAAGCTCCCTTGAAAGCTCGCCGGAAAGCTCGTCTCGAAGTTCGCCGGAAAGCACCTTAGAAAGCTCACTCGAAAGCTCACTTCAGAGCTTCTTCCATCGCTCATTTCAGAGCTCGCTCCATCGCTTCGTGCATCGCTCCTCTCAAAGCTCAGGGCAACGCTTCTCACATCGCTCACTGCAAAGCTCGGACGAAAGCTCGCGTCAAAGCTCGTCTGAAAGCTCAGACCAAAGCTCATTTCAGAGCTTGCTTCATCGCTTCTTCGAAAGCTCCCCAAAGGGCTAGCCCCCAGGCGACCCCTATATGCGGCTTTCCGGGCTGGCGGCATGCCTTAACCAACACATAATTGGCGATTTATGACCCATATGTGCAACTCACTACCTGCTCGGTTCTTTTTCGCTCCTCCATTCACTATCGGCCGCAGCGGACATCACATCCTTTTCCGCCGTTTTGGCTCTTGCCCTTTGGCCTCGCCGCCTCCCGTCCTCTCCTCCGCCGCCCGCCCGCGCGTTGGCTTGACTTTCCGCCCTGCTGACATGCTCTCAGGCCCGATGGGACCCGCGCCCCACGCCGTCAAACGTCTGGTTGACCAGATCGACCAGAACCGCAAGGTCTTCCTGTCCCCTGACTACAAAGAAGAACAACTCCGCGCCACGTTCCCGAACGGCCCAGTCTGTCAATTCGTCAATCGGACTTCGTCGCTCGAACTTGCCCTGACCCCTTCTTCGCCGCGCTCGGTTGAGACATGAGCAACACCCTTGACACGACTTGGGGGATATTAGGGGATATTAGGATATTAGGGGATATTAGGGGGATATTAGGGACAGTCACCGTATTACTGACCGATGTCGCTGTCAAGAAGCGGCGGAGTTTCGCGTATCGTTGAATGGGAGGATTCACACATCGTCCGACACGAAGGCGCTTGCGGCTGACGGCTTGCGGATGTTTGGAAAAGAGCGGGGCACCTCCCATATTTCTGAGCGATGTCAAGGTGCGGCATGACAAGATGGTCTGTCTGGTCGAGGCGAGAATGACAGCCGACGGCTTACAGCTAACAGCTTACGGCTCGGATGTAAATGAGATGCGAACCACAAAGGACTTGCCCACGACCAGGCCGCCGCTGGATGGCTGAGCGCGCTTGACTGCTGCCTGTCTTGCCGGATAATCAAAGAGAAATGATAGGAGAAGCCATGAGTGAAAACGACCTGCTGAGCCGTATTACCGTGAACCCTAAGATATTCGGCGGCAAACCCATCATCCGTGGTCGGCGCTTGGCGGTTGAACATGTACTCGGCATGCTGGCCGCGGGCGATACCATGGAGACCATCCTGAGTGGCTACCCGTGGCTGGTCCGTGAGGATGTGCTCGCCTGTATCGCCTACGCTCACCGTTTGGTTGAGCACGAGCGAGTCGAGCCGATGCTGGCCGAGACCACGGTGTGAGAATTCTGCTCGACGCCTGCGTCTGGGGCGGCGCACGGGCCAAGCTGACATCCGAAGGACACGACGTAGAGTGGATTGGTGATCTGCCTACAGATCCAGGAGATGAAGAGGTCATCGGTCAGGCCTGTGCTGCACGCCGAGTTCTTGTGACTCTGGACAAGGACTTTGGCGAGCTGGCTGTAGTCCGTGGCATGCCGCATTGTGGTATCATCCGCCTGGTTGACGTTGCGGCTTCACGGCAGGCTGAGATATGCCTGCTGGTGCTGAAGCAATACGAGGCAGACTTAGAACGCGGAGCGCTCATAACGGTAAGCAGCGGACGCACCCGAATCCGGCTGCCCTAGAGAACGTCTGGGGGGGGACGACGGCCTCCGATTTCCCGGGGGCATATGAGTTTGGCACGACAACATCGTCTGCCTGGTCGAGACGATTAGGACAGCCGATAGCTTGCGGCCTACGGCTTACGGCCTGCGGCTTGTAGACTACGGCTAGCAGTCAGGCCTCGCCGGTGGCGCGTGGCTACCGGCGGGCTATCCCTTCTTCTGAATCCTCGCCCACTCGTCCCGCAAGGTCGCGGTCCGGTTGAACACCAGCGACCTCGCCCCTCGCCCCTCGCCCCTCGCCCCTCCTGAATCGGGGTCAACGCAGAAGTAGCCGAGCCGTTCGAACTGGAACCGGTCTCCGGGCCTCGCACCGGCCAAGCTCGGTTCGAACTTGCAGCCGGTCAACGTCTCCAGCGACCTGGGGTTCAGGTTCGACTTCCAGTCCATACCCTCCGGCGCGTCGTCCGGGTCCGGTTTCAGGAACAGGTGGTCGTACAACCGCACTTCGGCGTCAACCGCATGGGCCGCGGACACCCAGTGAATTGTCGCCTTGACCTTGCGGCCGTCGGGCGCGTCTCCGCCGCGCGTAGCGGGGTCGTACGTGCAGCGCACCTCGGTCACCGCGCCGGTCGCGTCCTTCACGACACTCATGCACTTGATGAAGTAGGCCGCCCGCAGACGAACCTCCCGTCCGGGCGTGAGCCGGAAGTACTTAGGCGGCGGCACCTCACGGAAGTCGTCCTGCTCGATGGAGAGGACGCGAGAGAATGGAACCTTGCGCGTTCCGGCACTCGGGTCCTCGGGATTGTTGACCGCGTCGAACTCCTCGGTCTGGCCTTCGGGGTAGTTCTCGATGACGACCTTCAGCGGTCGCAGCACCGCCATGACGCGCGGCACTCGCTTGTTTAAGTCCTCGCGCACGCAGTGTTCGAGCAGTTCGTAGTCAATCACGGTATCGGCCTTGGCCACGCCGACCCGTTTGAGGAACTCGCGGATTGCTTCGGGCGGGAACCCGCGCCGCCGCATGCCGGAAAGGGTCGGCATCCGTGGGTCGTCCCAGTCCCGCACCACGCCCTGCTCGACCATATCGAGCAGCCGGCGCTTGCTCATGACAGTGTAGGTCAGGTTCAGCCGGGCGAACTCAATCTGGCGCGAGGGGAAAATGCCCAACTCGCGGATGAACCACTCGTAGAGCGGCCGATGGTCCTCGAACTCAAGGGAGCAGAGTGAGTGGGTGATTCCTTCCAGCGAGTCGGACTGGCCGTGTGCGTAGTCGTATGTCGGGTAGATACACCACTTGTCGCCGGTCCGGTGATGGTGCGCCCGCATGATGCGATACATCACGGGATCGCGCATATTCAGGTTAGGCGAGGCCATGTCGATTCTCGCCCGCAGCGTGCGCGAGCCGTCTGGGAATTCACCCGCGCGCATCCGCTCGAAGAGGTCAAGGCTCTCCTCGGCCGCGCGCCAGCGGTTGGGCGACTCGCGGCCGGGTTCGGTCAGGGTCCCTCGGTACTCTCTGACCTGGTCGGCATTCAGGTCGCAGACATAGGCCTTTTCGGCCTTGATGAGCTTGACTGCCCACTGGTAGAGTTGCTCAAAGTAGCCCGACGCGTAATACTCGCGGTCTTCCCAGTCGTAGCCGAGCCAGTGGATATCTTCTTTGATGGCGTCCACGTACTCGGTTTCCTCCTTGGTCGGGTTGGTGTCGTCGAACCTCAGGTTGCACTTACCGCCATACTCCTCGGCCATCCCGAAGTCGATGCTGATGGCCTTGGCGTGACCGATATGCAGCCGGCCGTTGGGCTCAGGCGGGAACCGGGTATGGACGTGGTCGACCCGGCCCGAGGCCAGGTCGACATCTATTGCCTCTTCTATAAAGTGCTTGCCCGCTGGTCTCGCGCCTGTGGTCTCTTCGTTCATTTGCCTGCCTCTTTCAATGCGAGGTCGATCCTCGCCAGTACACTGTCCCGACCCAGAATAGCCATAGTCTCGTATAACCCAAACCCCACGGTCTTGCCGGTGATAGCCAGCCGAAGTATGTGGATCACCTGCCCGACCTTGATGCCTTCTGCCGTCACGAAATCCTGCATGCACCTCTCAAGCGCCGCCGGCTCGAAAGCGGCCGAAGCAAGCAGGCCTCGAAGCTTGGCAAGGTAGTCTGCCGCTCCGGGCTTGCTCAGTTCCTTCTGGAATGCTGTCATGTCTCGGACCAACTTGTCATCGGCGCAGAAGAAGTCGGCGTAGTCGAGGATGTCTCCCGCAACCTTGACGCGGTCGCCGGCCGCCGTGATGATGGCCGCGACCTTGTCCGTAGTCGCATCCAGCCCGGCCTTCGCAAGGAACAGCAGACAGAGGTCGACCCTCTTTCCGACCGGCAGGGCCAGCATGTGCCGGACCTCGAACGCCATCAGCTTGCCCGGGTCGAAACTCGCCGCTGACTTGTTCACCCGCTCCAGCGAGAAACTCATCACCAGGTCTTCACGCCCAAAATCCTCGGTCTTGTCGTCGAGCGCCCAGCCGAGGAGGGCCATGTAGTTGACTATCGCCTCGGGCAGGAACCCGGTTTGACGATAGAAGTCCACGACCACCGGGCTGAACGTATCCGGCCCGGTCGCAAGGTTGAGCGCCGCGGCAATCTTGTTCCCGCGAGCTACCAGTTCGGAGAAGTCGCGGTTCTTCATGTACTCACGGATCTTGCGCTTGCTCAGCTTGTTGCGGCTGCCCGGTTCGGAGACGAACGGCAGGTGGGCAAACCGCGGTAGTTTGGCGCCGAGTGACTGAAGGATGAAGACCTGACGCGGAGTGTTAGACAGGTGCTCTTCGGCGCGGATGATGTGGGTGATACCCATCGCGTGGTCATCAACAATACTCGCCAGGTGGTAAAGCGGGCTGCCGTCGGCGCGCTGGATAACGTGGTCCTGCTCGCGCCGCCACTCGAACTCAACCTGTCCGCGTACGATGTCATCGATGACGAGTCTGCCTTCGGTCGGCATCTTGAGCCGGACAACCGGTTTCCGTCCCTCGGCCTCAAACCGGGCGCGGTCGGCATCTGCCTCGGCCATCCAACGCCGGCTGTAACGGAACACACCTTCTTTGTTCGCGACTGCCGTCTGCCGCTCGGCCGCGATCTCATCGGTTGTCGCATAGTCGTAGTAGGCGTGCCCCGACTCCAGCAGGCGAGTCACGGCGGCTTTGTGGCCCGCTACCCGTTGCGACTGGAAGTACGGAGCATTGGGGCCGTCGATTCCCGGCCCCTCGTCCCAGTCAATTCCGAGCCACCGAAGCCCGTCAATGATCGGTTGCAGTACTTCGGCCATGTTGCGCTGAGCGTCAGTGTCATCGATTCTGAGGATGAAGCGTCCGCCCTGCTGGCGGGCGAACAGCCAGTTATACAGGGCCGTGCGCACCAGCCCGAGATGGAGCGCGCCGGTCGGCGACGGCGCTATCCGGACTCTGACTTCGTTCATCGGGATTACACTAGCGGCAAACGGTCAGTCGGACAACAAAAGCGGAGAGGGTGGGATTCGAACCCACGGTACAGTATTACCCGTACAACCGCTTAGCAAGCGATCGCCTTAGGCCGCTCGGCCACCTCTCCGGCTCGGTATAGGTCCTATAGGGCCCATTGGCCCTATTCCGCTTGCGGAGGGCGCAGGAGGCGCACCGTCTGACGGCGAATCCGGGGCCGGTTCATCCGGCCCGGCGCGGAACTGCCGCGCCCGCACTCCGCAGCAGCGGAGGGCGCAGGATTCGAACCCGCAAGACCCATCGCTGAGTCGGCAGATTTCAAGTCTGCTGCCTTACCAATTAGGCTAGCCCTCCGGCTGAAAACTCCAGATTGCGGACAGCCTCTGACCTAATTTAAGGGAATTGCCCGGCCAAGTCAACAAACTGATGCCGGTGCTCCGTGCCGGCATGTCGCGGCCGGCCAATTGCTGATTGACAGGCTGGAGCGAAGTTCTATAATCTAATTGCTCGTGATGGGCGACTGCCCAACCGGGCGAGGACAGACGCGTAACCATACATACGGTAGCCAAATACGACTGCATTGCACAAATGCGGTCTTCGTGGTAACGATTACTAAATGTCGATAGGAGGTAGTCATGCGTAGATTGGTCATTGCAGTGACCGTGCTGGTCGCCGCATCCTTCGGTACTACTACCCTGCTTACACAGAATTTCGATGGCGCTTGGAGCACGGGCTCACCACCGGCAGGATGGCGGATATTCCACACCGGACCCGGCATCGGCCCGGATGACTGGCATCGGGACACCGCCCACGCCACGCCGTGGGACAGCCACCCGTCGCCGTTCGCTGCCATCCAGTCGGACTTGGGCGCGGACGCGACGCCTGATTCGCTCATCTCGCCGACCATCAACTGCTCCGCATACCACGTGGTAACACTTGCCTGCAGCACGCTCTTCTACTACTGGTCGCCCAACTCCTACTCCGCCAAGCTTGTCTATTCGACCGACGGCGGCGCGACCTGGCCGTTCACGCTGCACGACTACTACACGAACCACCCCAACCCTCCGGATTCGGCGATAGCCGAGACTCTGTCCCTTGACCAGGCTGCCGGGAAAGCCAACGTGAAGATCGCCTGGGTGTTCAACGGCGATCTCAATTTCATTCAAGGGTGGTTTGTCGACGACATCGTCGTCTCCGGCGAGTCGACAGTGAGATGGGACGTCGCTTGCCAGTCAATCGTCTACCCAACCAGCAGGGTCCCACCCGGGAACTTCTTGCCGACCGCATCCTTCATCAACAACGGCAGCAACACCCAGACAAACGTGCCGGTTAATTGCAGCCTCTACACGAGCGCGATGGTCGGCTTGAGGAGTTGGACGAGCACGATTGCCAGCCTGGCACCGGGGGTCGCGACAAATGTGACATTCTCTCCCGGCTACAACCTGCCGCTGGGCCAGTACTTCATCAAGTTCTGGTCTCGCGCCGACTCAGACCAGGTACGCAGCAACGACACGCTCTCGCGCTTCTTTGATGGGAGTTTGCTGAGAACAGTGAGCTACGACAACGGCAACAATCTCTTCTTCACGAACTTCACCCTCGGCCACTACGGCTACGGCATGGAATTCGACGCCGATACTTCCCCGGTCTACATCGAATCGCTGGAAGTGTACCTTCATACGCCGGGTACCGCAGCCAGCTGCGGTTACCAGCTTGCCATCTTCCTTGATGACGGCAGCGGGAAGCCCGGCAAGCTCTTTTACAAGACGCCGGTCCAGTATGCGCCGCCTTCCACCACCGCGTGGAACTCGATCTACCTGGGCAGCGCCGGCAATCAGCTGGTGATGCCGACCGGCAAGTTCTACGTCTTCTACCTGCAGGTTGGAGAAGATGGCGATTGCCCGCAGCTTGGCTGCGACAACGATGGCCCCAACCCGCTTACCACTCACTGGGAAGACCACAACGGCATTTTCACGCCGACCCTGATCTTCGCCGACTTCATGATACGCGCCGTCGTCAACATGGGGACCGTCACCCCGGCGCCGGTCGACCTCAGGACTCTCTACGTTGACCAGCCGCTGTACGACTGGGTCGGGCGCCCGTACAACCTGCCGATGACGCCCAAGGCGAGGATTGAGAACTTCGGATCGACGACAGTGTCGCCGGTTGCCGTCAGATGCAGCATCGTCGGCACGGTTGGCGGACCATACTACGCGCAGGCCGAGACGCTCGCCTCGCTCGCAGCAGGCCAGGACACGCTCGTGACATTCCCGACCTGGCTTCCGACCCAGACTGAACGGTGCTCGGTCATCGTAAGGACGCTGGTCAGCGGCGGTCCGGACCCGGTGCCACAGAATGACGACAAACGATTCTCGGTGGACGTGCTCAAGGGTGCCTTCACCGGTGTCAGTCCGCTGCACTACCGCTGGATTGACTCCGATACCCTCGGCGGGCCGACGTACGCCTGGATTGATACGAACGGCATGTCGGCGAAATACGTAATCGGTGATAACAACCCCCTCACGATACCGTTCGAGCCGGGGATGAACTTCCCGTTCTACGACAGCCTTTACAACTACGTGTACGTATCGTCCAACGGATGGGTCGGACTGGGATTGTCGGCGGACCCGGGCAGTGACATGGACTCCTTCCCGGCCAAGATACCTACACCCAGCGCGCCCAACCGCTGTATCTATGCTTACTGGGATAATCTCGCGGTCGGCTCGCCTTGGGGCCACGGCTCCATCCGCTACCGTTGGTTCGGAACAACACCCAACCGGTACATGGTGGTCGTGTTCCAGGACGTAAATCGGATACCGACCGACACGTCCAAGGGCCTCACCTTCGAACTCATCTTCCGTGAGAACGGTGTCGTCACCTGTCAGTATAAGGCCGTCACCACCGGCAACGTAACCTACGACAACGGCCGGCATGCCTGCGTCGGGCTTGAGAACCAGGGTGGTACCGACGGGCTTTGCTACCTGTACGGAGTGCCGCCGATGTCGACGGCAGTGAACGGCATTGCCAACCGTCTGAGCGCGGGCCGCGCCATCTCGTTCTTCCCGGAAAGGCCCGACGCCGCAGCGCTGGCGATCATCCGACCGGCCAGCTCCGATTTCCCGGGCGTGATTACACCGAAGGCAAAGATCCAGAACTACGGCACGGTCCCGGGTTCGATCCGGGCGTTCATGACCATCGGCAGCTACGCCAGTGATACGCTGTCTCCCGTGTTGATAGCGGGCGACAGCGCCATCGTGACCTTCCGTCCCTGCACGCTGGCGCTCGGCACGTACCCCGTATGCTGCTCGGTCCACATCGCCGGCGACGTCAACGGGGCCAACGACGCCATCTACGAAATGATGACCGCTTCCCCGTGGGCAAGCAGGGCCGGCATTCCGCCTTCATACCACCGACGCAGGGTCCAAAGCGGTGCACTCTGCTACGCGCCCACTACCAACAAGTTCTACGCGCTGAAGGGCAGTAACACGACCGACTTCTGGGAGTACGACGTTACCGGTGACTCCTGGGACACGCTCGCACCGATGCCGACCGCGCCCTCGGGCAAGAAGCCGCGCGACGGCGCTCATCTGACCTTTGACCCGAACTTCCCGGTGGGCAGCCCCGGGTTGGGCCGCATCTGGGCGTTCAAGGGCAACGGCGTAGCAGACTTCTACTACTTCGACATCGCCGCGGATAGCTGGGTCGCCAAGCGACCCGCGCTGGTGACCGCATTCGCGGCTGGCCACGAGTATCGGCCCCCGAAGAAAGGCGCGTCGATCGTGTACGTAGGCGGGTCAGGTTCCAAAGGCTCGGTCTACGCCATCCCGGGTAATCGCACGAACTACTTCTGGCGCTACGACATCGCCAAGGACTCGTGGTTCTACCCCCACGACTCGGTGTACGTCCAGAGCCAGGGCACACCGTACTGGCAGCCCGTACCGCTGGACATACCGCCCGGCCCGTTCGGCAAACGGTGCAACTACGGTTCCGACCTCGCCTACCTTAACAACATGATCTTCGCGCTGAAAGGTTCGGGCACGGTTGAAGCCTACGGCTTCTCCTACACGGCCAACGCGTGGACCGAGACTCTCGACCAGAACTCCTTCTACGGAACCGGTTTGCGCCCCGTCAAGGCCGGCGGCTCGCTCGTGGCCAACGGCAACAATCTGTATGCGCTGAAGGGCGGCAACACCCAGCAGTTCTGGCACTACAACTTCACGCGGAAGGTCTGGCTGCGGAACTCCGATATCCCGTTCGCGGTCAGCCGCCATGTCAAAGTCAATGGCGGGACGGCGATGGCCTCGGACGATTCGGTCATCTTCTGCCTGAAGGGTTCCAATACCTACGAGTTCTGGGAGTATCAACCCAGCGCCGATACCGTGCCGACACTCGCCGACTACCAGCCCAAGCGCGAAGGCGTTGAGGCCGAGAACACGTTCGACCTGTCCCGGCCCTGGCTGACTGCCTACCCGAACCCGACGCACGTCGGCGTGAATATCAGCTACAACATCACCAGCGCCGCACCCACTCGCATCCGCGTCTACGACGCAGCCGGAAAGGTCGTCACCCAACTCTGTGACGCCGGCCGGACGCGTGGCCCGTATGTGACGCATTGGAGCGGGCTGGCCGCGAACGGCAGGCGGGTGCCCGCGGGCATCTACTTCGTCAAACTCGAGAGCGGCGCCACGCGCCTGACTCAGAAACTCGTCATCCAGCAGTAGCCGCCCGAAACAAGATACCGGGGCGGGCAATTGCCCGCCCCGGTCCTTTCTCTGAATCCCGAAGCCTAGCTGCTCACTCCGCTCTGTGCAATCCTCTCTCGGCTAAAACTTGTACCACAGATAGACCGCGAGAGCGACGAGCAGCACCGCGACCGTCGTCACGGCAAACGATAGCCCGAAAGTGAAAGCGGCAAACCCCAGGTTCACTGTGAAAGTGGGGATGCCGATAGAGAGAGACTTGAAGAAGAAATCCCGGACCGGCCCATGCGGAAAGACCCCGGCCATGAAATACGAAACCACACTGCCCACGATGCCGGCGACAACTACCGCGAGCACCAGCAGCCCGACCGACCGCCCTCCCGCGTGCAACGGCCGGCTGTTCAGTGCCATGGTGCGAATGATAACGGCTGTGAGGCAGCAATCAAGAATAGCCCGGCACCGCGAATCCGTGGGCAGCCACCACCAGATGAGCTCAAGTGTTAAGTCCCAAGGACAAAGGACTAAGCAAGACGGGAAAGGCCCAAGTACAAGTCAGGTTTCGGACTTTCCCGTTTCGGCTTTGCTTTGTCCTTAGTACTTGGTCCTTTGTACTTCGCCAATCGTCAACTCCTGACCAGGCGGCTACTGGGACGTGGCGATTTATGCTTCAGGCTAGCACGAAGTCCGCAGGCCGTCCGCAGTTCGCGCACTTCCCATTACTGATGCCGATGACGAGCCCGGCATAGCCGCTCCGCTCGACCAACCGATTCCGACACTGCGGACAGAGCGTGTCCCGGTCCTCCGGTCGTGTGGCCATGTTGCCGAGATACACGTAATCCAGCTTCTTGCGCGCGACTGCCGCTGCCTCCTCAAGTTTCTCGGTCGGTGTCGCCGGCTCGGTTTCCCGGTGCCGCGGGAAATACCGCGAGAAGTGGAGCACGGTTTGACGTCCAAGGCTCGCAACGAAGTCCACAAGCTCGGCGACTTCCTGACGCGAATCATTCCTTCCGGGTATCAGCAGGTTGGTCAACTCGACGTGACAGGCCCCGGCTGCAGTCCGAATGGTGTTGAGCACGGTGTCCATATCACCCTGGACATAGTCGCGGTAAAACTCAGGCCGGATTGACTTCAGGTCGATGTTCATCGCCGCGACGAGCGGCAGCAATTCGGACAGCGGCTCAGGATTGAGCATCCCGTTGGTCACGAGCACGTTCCTGATTCCGGCGCCATGCATGAGCTTCCCTGCGTCCATCAGGTACTCGAACCAGATGCAGGGCTCGTTATAGGTGTAGGCGATGGAAGGCGTGCCTTGGCGCTTCGCGAGCGCCAGCAGCTCGTCCGGCTCGACATGCCGCGACGGCGCTGCCTGCTGCGATATCTCCGCGTTCTGGCAGAACGGGCAGCGGAGATTGCACCCGTAGGTTGCCACCGACAGGATTTCGCTTCCGGGCAGGAAATGGTAGAGTGGCTTCTTCTCAATCGGGTCGACGGCTATCGAGACAATCTCGCCGTAGCCCGCGGCCACGAGCTGCCCGCCGACGTTCTTCCGGCCGAGGCAACGCCCCGCCTTGCCCTCAGCGATCACGCACTCATGCGGGCAGAGACGGCACACGACCCGTCCTGCCATCTTCTCATCTTGCTTCCAATACTGAGCCGGCTTCATGGCCAATCATAGGACGACTTGACAGCATGGTCAAGACGGCGACAGCAACCGGCCGTTGGCTGCAGGCTCTGACTCACCGGCTGGAGACCGTCATCCCTGTTCTCCTGTTCGTCAACGGCGGCATGGCTGACGACCAGACGCTGCCGATTGACGGGCGGCACAGTTGAGCGGCATGCCCCGGACATCCTACACGAGCGTGAGTCCAAGCCGACTACTCCGCCTGCAGGTTTGGCTTGACAGTCAAGTCCCTTGCGCTATAAGGTAGTGCCAGCGGGTGCAAGAGACGCCCGCCGACAGGGCTCGAATCAGGTAACGCCGACCCCAGCCGGACTGTGATGTCCAGCAAGGAGGAAAAGTGAATGCCAGGACCGTAGTACTCACCATTGCGACCCTGTGTCTATGCGCATGGGCCGCAAGCGGCGCGGCGGTAGCGCCCAAGCAGGCCGCAAGCATCAAACCGCAAGCCCCAGGCCTCAAGCTCCAAGCACCAAGCTCCGGAGTCGAGGCGATCACCATTCCGCCGGTGCTGTCGTACCAGGGCAAGCTGACCGACACGCTGGGTACGCCGGTGCCCAACGGCAATTACCCGGTCATGTTCCTGTTGTACACCGTGCCCTCGGGTGGTTCGTCGTTCTGGAGCGAGAGCCAGACCGTGACGACTAAGAGCGGGCTCTTCAGCGTACTGCTCGGGTCAGTGACGCCGCTAGATTCAGTGCCGAGTGCCGGCACGGCCTATCTGGCGATGACGGTGTCAGGCGGGGCGGAACTGACCCCGCGCATCCGGATTGGCAGCGCGGCGTTCGCGTACCTGTCCGGCCGGGCGGCCAGCGCGGATCTATTGCAGGGTAAAGATACGACCGCCCTCTGGAGCGCCAAGACACTTCAGGGTAAGGACACGACCGGGTTTGTGCGGACCGGACAGGCGAACTCCGTCACATCAGCCATGATAGTGGACGGCACGATTGCGGCGGCCGACCTCGGGCAGATGGGAGCATCCACGGGACAGGTGATGAAATGGACCGGTAGTGCCTGGGCGCCGCGCAATGACAGCGTAGGCAGCGGCGGCGGCAGCGGAACAGTGAGGAAGGTGGTGCAGGCCACGGGTGTAGTCTGCTCACCGAACCCGATAACCGACTCCGGCACAGTGAGGTATGACTCCACCTGGGGTGATGCGCGCTACGTGAACGAAGCGCAGGCAGCGGGCGGCGACCTGACCGGGACTTATCCCAGCCCAACGCTTGTCGCCTCGGGCGTCACCGCCGGGACCTACGGCGACTCGTCGCACGTAGGTAAGGTCACGGTGGACGCCAAAGGACGAGTCACAAGCGCGAGCAGCGTGGTCATCAGCGGCGTGCCGCCAAGCGGCGCTGCCGGCGGCGACCTGACCGGGACGTACCCGAACCCGACCATTCACCTGCCCTACAGCGGCAGCGTCGCCACCTCATCAAATACCTTCAGCGTCACCAACACCCAGACGACCAACGACGCGCCGGGTCTCATCGGCACTCACGCCGTGACCGATTACTGGGGCGTCGGCGTCAAAGGAGTTGGAGGGTTCAAAGGCGTTGAAGGCGTTGTCACGCCGACCGGCAGCAGCAGCTACTTAGGCGTCAACGGCGACGTCGAAGGCGGGAGCGGCACAAACTGCGCCGTGAACGGCTACGCGACCGGGAGCGGCATGAAGTACGGCGTGTGCGGCAGCGCGGCCGGGACCGGCACCAACTACGGCATCTTCGGAACCGCCAGCGGCGGCAGTGCAAACTACGCCGGGTACTTCAACGGGGACGTCGCGGTCAATGGCCAGTGCCACGGCGTGGCGACTACGGCCGGCTCCCATGCCATCTACGGTGATGGCGGTACGTACGCGAGCGGCGTCTATGGGTCGAGTGATACATCCCTCTATCCTGCCGTCCGTGCCGTTGGCGGAACCAAGACCGACGGCGTCTATACGACGGACAGCATCGCCGGTACCACGTGGCACTTCCCCGTGCGCGCCGTCAACCCTCACGCCAACGGCGTCGGCATCATGGCGGTTGGGGGCGGAACCTCCATGACCATCCCCTCGAGCGGTTGCGGCAGTGCCTTCAATGGGCAGGGTGTCGGCGCCTACGTTCTGGCCCGCGGGGCCACCGGCACCGGGATAGTTGGCAACGGCAACGACAACACAGGGCTCTACACCTACACCGATGGCAGCGGCGGCGCCTTCGCTGGCACGACTTGCGGAGGGTACGGCACGGCCACGAACACGAGCGGTGCCGTCTACGGACTCTACGGAGAAGTCGCCAGCGGTAGCGGGCTCGGCTCATACGGCATCAACACCAACGCGAACGGCACGGGGATGGCGGGCGTCGGCAACAACGCCACCAATTCCACCCTCAGCGGCGGCAGCGGAGTCGCGGGTACCGGGACCAACTTCGGTGTGTACGGCCACGCGACCAACACCGGGTCAGGTGGGTGTGGTGGCTACTTCTCGAACGCCTATGGCTCCTACGCGTACGTCGCTTACTACAACGGCACCAACTACAAGATCGTCGGCGGCGGCACGGTCAGCACGATAATGGGCACGCGCGAGGGCAAGAAGACGCTGTTCGCACCCGAGATGCCCGAGGCCTACTTCGAGGACTGCGGCGAAGGGCAACTGGCCAACGGTCAATGCCGCGTCAACTTGGAGAAGCTCTTCTCCGACTGCGTCACGGTGAACGCCGAGCACCCGCTCAAGGTCTTTGTCCAGCTTGAGGACGACTGCAAAGGCGTCTATGTGCACAAGGACCTGACTGGGTTCGAGGTGCGCGAACTGCAGGGCGGGACGAGCAATGCCCATTTCTCATGGCGCGTGCTGGCCAAGTGGAAGGGAAACGAGAACGTGCGTCTGCCGGAAGCGCCCGGGCCGCAGCCGACCGTAGCGGGCGAGAAACCAGCCACTGTGGAAGGCAAGACTGCGACTGCGACTGTGACTCAGCCACGACCGGCGGAGGTCCACAGCGCGACTGCGACTCAGCCGCCCCAGCCGGTGCCGGGCCGGAAGTAGCCGAGGCCTGCTAACGAGGAGACGACCATGAACAAGACAGTCGGTCTGGCACTTGGCATTCTTTGCATCCTTGGTGGTTTGTCGCTGTCCCTTGCCCAGACATACAAGTGCGACTGGTGCGTGAACGGCATCGGCGGCGGGGACATGGCCGGGACGAGCTACAAGTGCGGCTCCACTGTAGGTCAGACTGCAGCCGGGCAACTGACCGGTTCCAGTTACTGGGCGCTCATCGGGTACTGGCAGCCCGAGCTCGCGACCGGAGTGCGCGAGCAGGCGTACTCGCCGGGCCAGGGACCGTTAAAGACGCATCTCTACTCCCCATTCCCGACTCCCGCTGTCCGCAGCGTCACTATCCACTATACGCTTGACGCTCAACGCCAGACGCTGTTGCAGGTGCATGACCTGACCGGCCGCGTGGTGCGAACGCTATGTGCATCGAGCATGAAGCGCGGAGCGTACAGCGTGATGTGGAGCGGCACCGACGACCGTGGCCGGAGCCTTGCCAACGGCATCTACTTCGTCCGGCTCACCGCCGGCAGTTATCGTGCGACGGAGAAGGTGGTGCTTCAGAAGTAGTCAGTAAACAGCATACAGGGCGGAGGCGGGCGAAAGCCCGCCTCTGCATTTCGTCCGTCACTTGGAGCGAATGGTCGACTCACACAACTTGACACATGGACTGTCTGCGTTATTACTAGAGCATGCGGGATCATGGCGCGTCCCGCGCCTTTCTGCTTTTCGTCGCCACCAGACCGGAGAGGTCCTAGAAACAGGAGGTCCGATGCGAGTCACGCTACTACTACTGGCAGTCGCCAGCGTTATTGCTTTCGCGGCCAGCGACGCGGTGGTTCCACCGCGGGCAGCCGCAGGCGTCAAGCCGCAAACCATAGGCCCCAAGCCCCGAGCAACGACGGTCGGGACGGAGTCGATAACGATTCCGCCGGTGCTTTCCTACCAGGGCAAGTTGACCGACACGCTGGGCGCGCCGGTAGCCAACGGGAACTACCCGATCATGTTCCTGTTATACACGATACCGACGAGCGGCTCGCCGTTCTGGTCCGAGAGCCAGACCGTGACGACCAAGAGCGGACTCTTCAGTGTCCTGCTCGGGTCAGTGACACCGCTAGATTCAGTGCCCAGTGCCGGTACGGCCTATCTGGCGATGACGGTGTCGGGCGGGGCGGAACTGACGCCGCGCATCCGGATTGGCAGCGCGGCATTCGCGTACCTGTCCGGGCGGGCGGCCAGCGCGGACCTATTGCAGGGCAAGGACACGACCGCCCTCTCGAACGCCAAGACACTGCAGGGCAAAGACACCACGGGCTTCGTGCGGACCAACCAGGCGAATTCGGTTACCGGTGAGATGATAGTCGATGGCACGGTGATCTCGGCCGACATCCGGGACACGACTATAACCACGGGCAAACTGAAGGATACGGCCGTGACGATGGCCAAGCTTGCGCGCACCGGTGCGGCGACCGGGCAGGTCATCAAATGGAACGGCTCGAACTGGTCGCCGGCCAACGACAGCGCGGGCAGCGGCGGCGGCAGCGGAACAGTGCGGAAGGTGGTGCAGGCCACGGGTGTAGTCTGCTCACCGAACCCGATTACCGACTCGGGCACGGTGAGGTTTGACTCGACCTGGGGAGACACGAGATACGTGAACGAAGCGCAGACAGCGGGTGGGGACTTGACCGGTACCTATCCCAACCCGACGATTGCCACGGGCACGGTTACATCCGCGAAGATACTCGACGCCACGATAGCGGCGGCTGACCTTGCGACCACCGGCGTCACAGCCGGTACGTACGGCAGCGCAACACAGGTTTCCCAGGTCACGGTCAACAACAAAGGCCAGGTGACCGGCGCGGCTAACGTGACCATTACCGGCGTGCCGCCGGGCGGTGCTGCCGGCGGCGACCTGACTGGAACGTACCCCAACCCCACCATCGCCACGGGTGCTGTGACCTCAGCCAAGATACTCGACGGCACCATCGCGGCGGCCGACCTCGGCCAGATGGGCGCGGCGAGCGGGCAGGTGATGAAATGGACTGGCAGTGCCTGGGCACCGAGGAATGACAGTATGGGCAGCGCGGCTATGAGGAAGGTAGTCCAGACCACCGGCGTGGTCTGCTCGCCGAATCCTATAACCGACTCAGGCACTGTCGGCTTCGACACGACCTGGGGCGATAATCGGTTCATCAACGTGGGCGACAGTGCGGGTGGTGTCCTGACCGGCACGTACCCGAACCCAACGCTGAACAACTCCGGCGTCACGGCCGGGACATACGGCAGCGCGACCGAGGTCGGTCAGTTCACGGTCAATGCCAAGGGCAGACTGACGAATGCGAGCAACGTCACCATCAGCGGCGTGCCGCCGGGCGGCAGTGCGGGCGGTGACCTGACGGGAACCTATCCCAATCCGACAATTGCCACGAGTGCAGTGACGACAGCCAAGATTGCCGATACAAACGTCACGATGGCCAAGCTGGCTCATGCCGGCGCCGCCACCGGACAGGTCATCAAGTGGACCGGCACTGCTTGGGCCCCGCGCAACGACAGCGCGGGGGCCAGCGACAACGCCTGGGTGCGCCGGGCTTCGCCGAATGACAGCATACTGTGGACCGTCCACAACCTCGGCCTTGCCCGAGGCGGAGCCGGCGACACGCTGATTGGCACCAATCGGTACACCCACGTGAACCTCGGCACTGCCAGCGCCACCGGGGCGGCTAGCCAGAACTACTCCTACTGCACCGTGGCCGGCGGCTACGACAACACCGCCGGCGGCAACTATGCCACGGTTGCCGGCGGGCTGGGAGACACCGCGCAGGCGCACTACGGCGGGGTGCTCGCTGGTCTGCAGAACCATGCCGGCGACGCGGCGGGCGATAGCGGCGCGGCGGTCGCGGGCGGCGGATACAACAAAGCCATCGGCAAGTGGTCGTTCGTCGGCGGAGGCTACCAGAATACCGCCAGCGGACAATACGCGACGGTCGGCGGCGGCTACACTGATAGAGCCGAGGCGATGTACGCAACAGTCGGCGGCGGATACGGCGACACCGCCAGCGGCAGTTACGCGACGTTGGGCGGAGGCGTTGAAAACACCGCCGGCGGCCTTTCTGCCGTGGTCGGCGGCGGCTTCGACAACTCCGCCAGCGGCAGTTACACGACGGTGGGCGGCGGCGTGTACAACACCGCCAGCAACGAATCCTGCGCGACGGTGGGTGGCGGCTACAATAACACCGCCAGCGGACAATACGCGACGGTGGGCGGTGGCCTCCAGAACCTCGCCAGCGGACAATACGCGACGGCTGACGGCGGCTCCAATGACACGGCCAGCGGCGGCTACGCCACCGCGGGCGGCGGCCTCCACAACACCGTGAGCGGCAACTACGCCACCGTGGGCGGCGGCATCCACAACATCGCCAGCGGCGGCGTCGCCACCGTGGGCGGCGGCGACCACGACTCCGCCAGCGCCTTGTACGCCACCGTGGGCGGCGGCCAATCCAACTCCGCCAGCGCCTGGTACGCCACCGTGGGCGGTGGCTACTCCAACACCGCCAGCGGCGAACACGCCACCGTGGGCGGCGGCTACTACAACATCGCCGCCGCCGACTACAGCTTTGCCGTCGGCAGTCAATCGGTCGTACCTTCCAGCTACACCAACTCTGCCGCGTTCAACGGCCAGTACGCGACGGCCTCGAACCAGACTCGCGTCGGCGTGCTGTCCAAGGCGTCCGGCTCGTTCACAATTGACCACCCGCTCGACCCGCAGGGCAAGATACTCAACCACTACTTCATCGAAGGGCCGGAGATGCTCAACATCTACCGCGGCAGCGTCGTCCTCAATGCCAGCGGCCGCGCCGACGTCACCCTGCCCGACTACTTCGATGCGCTCAACCGCAACCCGATGGTCCAGCTTACCGGCGTGGGCAGCTCGGATGTGTACGTGGCGCAGGAGGTGTCCGGCAACCGGTTCACTATTGGCGGCAGGGCTGGCATCAAGGTATTCTGGCAGGTGACCGGCGAGCGGAAGGACGTGTCGGCCGAAGCGACACGACGGATGATGCCGGTCGAGCAACCCAAGACCGGTCAGTTGGCCGGACGGATGCTCGACGACGACTTCCTTGCCGGCTGCATGGACCAGCTCGTGCGTGAAGGCAAGGCGCAGGGCATCGATTTCCGCACCGCCGCAGGCAGGGCGAAGTACGAGAAGATGAAGCAGCAGCTAGAACATCCGCAGCACTAGGAGGACCAGATGAAGACCATGACACTATTGCTCGTTGCCGGGTTGTGCCTTGTGGCTTTGGCAGCGGGTGGCGCGGCGGTAGCGCCGAAGCATGCCACAAGCTACAAGTCTCAAGCTACGACACTCGGAACGGAGTCGATAACGATTCCGCAGATGCTATCCTACCAAGGCAAGCTGACCGACACCTTGGGCGCGCCGGTGAGTGATACGACCTATCAGGTTACATTCCGGCTCTACACCGTTGCGACCGGCGGCGCATCGTTCTGGAACGAGACCCAGACCGTCCGCACGCGCAGCGGGTTGTTTGCGACGCTACTGGGTTCGGTGGCACCGATAGAGTCCGTGCCGAGTTCCGGCAACCTCTATCTCGGCATGGCTGTGGCCGGCGGCACGCAGTTGTCGCCGCGCCTGCGGCTGGTCGGCAGTGCCTACAGCTACCTTGCCGGCAAGTCGGCCAACTCCGACCTGCTGCAGGGGAAGGACACGACTGGCTTCGTGCGGACCAACCAGGCGAATTCGGTGACCGGTGCGATGATATTCGACGGCGCGGTTACCTCGGCCGACATCCGCGACACGACCGTGAACACGGCGGACATCAAGGATGCTGCGGTCACCGCACCCAAACTCAACCAGATGGGCGCGACTTCCAATCAGGTACTTAAGTGGAACGGGAGCGCGTGGGCGCCAAGGAATGACAGCATCGGCGGTGGCGGCGGTGACAGCGCGTGGGTGCGCGGCACGCCGGACAGCGTGCTCTACACAGTACATCGGCTCGGCATCGCCCGGGGTGGTGCCAGCAACATGCTCTACGGGACCTACCGGCAGAGCCACGTCAACTTCGGTGTGGCCTGCACGACGGGCGTATCCGGTTCGGATTACGCGCACGTAGTTGTCAGCGGCGGGTATGCCAACCGGGCGTTTGCCGACCACACGACGGTCGGAGGAGGTGGAAACAACACGGCCGAGAGTTCGTTCTCGACGGTGAGCGGCGGTGGAAACAACACGGCCGTCCATGGGTATGCCGTGGTCGGCGGTGGACAGAACAACACTGCGGTCGGCATCCACTCAGCGGTGTTGGGCGGCTCGGGCAACTACGCGGCCGGTGCAGGGTCTTCCATCGGCGGCGGTGATAGCAATACCACGTCGGACGACGACGCGACAGTCGTCGGCGGATACGGCAACGTCGCGTCCTACGCATGCGCCACGGTAAGCGGCGGGCGGTCCAACCACGCGACAGACGTCAACACCTCGATAGGCGGCGGGGCCGAAAACGCCGCGGGGTCTGCCGGCGCCACAGTCAGCGGCGGGTATGCCAACAGCGCGTCAGGCGTGTATGCCACAGTTGCGGGCGGCGACTACGATACATCGGCCGCATCCGAGTCTTTCACTGCCAACGGCTCCTCAAAGGTGCCCTATGCGCATGGCAATTCCGCCGCCTTCAACGGCGAGGTCACGACCGCATCGAACCAGACTCGCGTCGGCATTATCTCCAAGGCCGGCGGCAGCTTCACCATCGACGACCCGGTGGATCCGTCCGGTACGATTCTAAACCACTACTTCATCGAGGGACCGGAGATGCGGAACCTGTACGATGGGGAGGCGGTGCTCGACGCATCGGGACGGGCGGTCGTAACGCTGCCCGCATACTTCGACGCGCTCAACCGGAACCCGCGTGTCCAGCTTACCGGAGTCGGCAGCTCGGATGTCTACGTGGCGCAGGAGGTGGTCGGTAACCAGTTCACGATCGGCGGCAAGGCGGGCACGAAGATCTTCTGGCAGGTGACGGGCGAGCGGAAGGATGTGTCGGCCGAGGCGATACGCCGGATGATGCCGGTCGAGCAACCCAAGACCGGCCCGCTGGCCGGAAGAATGCTGGACGACGACTTCCTTGCCGGCTGCATGGACCAGCTCGTACGCGAAGGCAAGACGCAGGGCATCGACTTCCGCACCGCGGCGGGCAGGGCGAAGTACGAGAAGATGAAGCAAATGCTGGAACATCCGCCGGAGCATCCACTAGAACACCCGCTGGAAAATCCGCAGCGCTAGGAGCCGACATGACAATCAGGATTCTCTGTCTCCTCTGTGCCCTCTGTGGTGGTCTGGCTCTCGCTCAGCCCTACAAGTGCGACTGGTGCGTGAACGGCATCGGCGGCGGGGACATGGCCGGGTCGAGCTACAAGTGCGGCTCGACCCTAGGCCAGACTGCGGCCGGGCAGACCACCGGGACATCCTACTGGGCGCTCATCGGCTTCTGGCAGCCGGAGCTGCAGACCGGCGTGCGCGAGCAGGCGTACTCGCCAAGTCAGGGCCCGTTCGTGACCCATCTCTACTCCCCATTCCCGACTCCCGCTGTCCGAAGCGTGACTATCCACTACACACTGGACGCTCAACGCCAGACGCTGTTGCAGGTGCATGACCTCACCGGCCGCGTGGTGCGGACGCTGTGTGCGTCGAGCATGAAGCGCGGCGCGTACAGCATCACGTGGAGCGGCACCGATGACCGGGGCCGGAGCCTTGCCAACGGCATCTACTTCGTCCGACTCGCAGCCGGCAGCTACCACTCGACCGAGAAGCTGGTGCTTCAGAGGTAGACGGCAGGTAGTAGACAGTAGGCAGTAGACAGAAGACAGGGGCGGGCGCATGCCCGCCTCTGCGTTCTTGCCGGGCGCGCAGCTGGAAAGTTTACTCTTTGGATACACGCCCGCGGACACAGGAATCAGCCTAACCTCTTGAACAATCAAGTACTAGGTCGCCTTCCTGAAAGTCCCCTCCCTCGCCCGGGGGATTGCCCCTCGAGTTGTCTGCGAAGTTGTCCGGACCGTTACCTCGTCCTTTGTCCGGAGGGTTATCTGCGCCGCAATTCCCCGAGGAAATCCATCCGCAATTTGCCGGGTTGGTCTACCGGTTCCCCTCCGGTTTACTTTCCCGGTTAGTCTACCCGTTACTCCACGGGTTCCTCTCCGGGTTGGTCGGAGCGTTACGGCCCGAGTAAGTCTGCGGGTTGCCGTCGGCGTTGGTCCCGAGGTAGCTCTGACCGTTGTTCTCCGGATTGCTCGGAGGATTACTTCCCGAGCTGCTCTCGGATCTGCTCCATCCATTGCTATCCCGGCTGGATATTAAACCATAGACGAACATAGATAAACACCGATTGAGTCCCCAGTCGAAGACTGCCGGCGCTCTGGTAGAACCGAACCTGATTCTGACGTCGGCGCGGGCGGTCAGAAGCTGAGGCAGATGCCCATGCCGCCCACGAGATAGTTGGGCATCTGCCCGATGAACCCCAGACCGAGGTCAGTCATCGGCTGGCCGAGCTTCTGCTCCAGGCGTTCCTCGTAGATCTTAGTGGCCAACGGCTGATTGAAGAAGTGACCCATCCCGAGATTGAAGTCCACATTGAAGCCCGAGGCCGGCCTGAGCCTGATGAGGAACGCGCCGTACGCGCCCCATCCTGCCTGGTCGGCCCGGTCGGCCGCCAACTCGAAGCCGAGCTGGCTCGACCGCGAGCGCTTGCCGCCAAAGACCTGCAGCTTGGCGCTGAGCATGGCGGGCCACACGGTAATCTGCCCCGGCCCGACCGGCGTGGCGCAGGGCTGCGTGCCGTAGTCGAACTCGATGCCGAGCAGGTCAAGGGGCTGGAAAGAGGCATAGCCTGCAAATAGCCCTGCGCCCCGGCCAAGCGAGAAGCCCACGCCGAAAACACCGAACCGTTGTTCGGAGCTACCGTAGTTGTAGCTTGGAGGTACATAGGATGATTGCGGCGTCCCGCCGTAGGTCCAGCCCTGGTGAATCCATCGGTAGATGTCGTCGGCCAGGGCCTTGGTAGCATCGTAACCATCGGTGAACGGCGCTTGACCGCTGCTCGCGTCGAAAAGGTGCCCCCGTCCGAGTCCTGAGACACTCGCGGTTGCCGAAATCTGTACCGTGCCCTGTGTCGCGTATGACCACGCCACGTCAATGCGAAGATGCGGTAGCTCGCCGTTCGCCTCCGTGAAGGTGACGCCGTCGGCGGCACCGTCGCTCTTCAGGCATTCGAGCAGGCCCTCAGATACTGTCGGGTCGTCGTAATCAATCGCGTCCAGATCATACTCGTCGGCGCCAGTCACGGAAATGACGACCTTGAGGTTGGTATTGCGGAAGCCCGGCTGCTCGTCGGCGGCAAGGATGCCGCAGGCGAGAACAAACATGCTAATGACCACAGGAATTCTTTTCATGCGCTCCTTTCGTCGCGATCAACCGCAGACATTGACACGAGCGAATTCTATACCGGTCGAAAAGGACGTCAATGAGACGCACAGGCAGGAGATATTGAACAGCTCAGAATTCAGAGGTCAGAAACCAGAAGTCAGAATGCAGTTCGTAGCGCCGGCGCTCCTGGCGGCTCTGTTGCGGTTTTCCGGCTGTCCTTCCGCCTTGACTTCCCCATACCGGGGCACTAACGTTTCTTGGAACGGTACCGCTCTGATGAAAGGAAGCAACATGAGACTGTCTCTGCTCATTGTCCTGACTCTGTGTTCAGCGACTGTCGGCACACTCCGGGCGCAGTGGCTTGAAGATTCGCTTCCGGCCGGAGCCGGGGCTTGCGCGCTCTGCTACAATTCGATCAACAACAAGGTCTACTGCGCCAACAGCGGCGACAACACGGTGACCATAATCGACGGCCCGGCCAACCACGTGCTCGCCACGGTGCCTGTCGGAAGCGGTCCTCGCGACCTCTGCTACAACTCGACCAACAACAAGGTCTACGTCGTGAACTACGGCGACACGACACTGAGCGTGATTGACGGCGCGGGCGACTCGGTGATTACCGCGGTGATTGTCGGGAACTATCCCTGGGCCGTTTGCTACAATCCGACCGGCAACAAGGTCTATTGCGCAAACTCCGGAAGCTCGTCCGTGAGCGTGATTAACGGCGCGAACGACCACGTGGTCGCTACCGACGTGGTGGGGATGTGGCCCGAAGTCATCGGCTTCAACCGGACCGACAACAAGGTATATTGCGTCAGCACCTCGACCGACAGCGCGTACGTGATTGACGGTGCGAGCAACAACGTCATCGCCACGATTCCCGTGGGCGGGATTCCCAGCGGGCTATGCTGGAACCCGCATAGCGACAAGGTCTATTGCGTGAACGCCGGTGACAATACGGTGACCGTGATTGGCGGCGGCAGCAACTCTGTGATCACCACGGTCGCCACGGGATATGCACCCGCGGCACTCGCCTGCGACTCGGCCGACAACAAGGTCTACTGCGCAAACACCGGCGACACCACGGTGACCGTGATTGACGGCGCGAGCAACAATGTGCCTGCTACGATTGCCACGGTGCCCGGGGCGGTCGCACTCTGCCACAACCGGATTAACAACAAGCTCTACTGCGCCGACAAATCCCTTGGCGAAGTGACCATTGTCGATTGCGCGACCGAACAGGTGCTTCGCACAATCCACCTCAACGGCGAATCCCCCGCTCCTTGCGCTTTCACTTGGAACCCGGTGCAGAACCGGGTCTATGTCGCCGACAAGGAACAAGGGATGGTCGCGGTCCTGCGGGACAGCATGCCGGCAGGAGTTGAGGAAACGATGAACGATGAGCGCGGAACGCCGAGTCCGGGCCCGACCATCGTTCGCGGAGTCCTGTTCCTGCCGGAAACCTCAAGCCGCAAGCCGCAGGCCACAAGCCTGCTCGACATTGAGGGTCGGAGGTTGCTGGATCTGAACCCGGGCGCGAATGACGTCGGTCAGCTCGCACCCGGTGTGTACTTTGTGAAAGAGGCCCAAGCGCAGGATCAAGCACAAGCCGTGCGCAGAGTCGTAATAGCGAGGTAAGCCAAGCCCGCGTCGCGACACGGGTTTCTCAGCTACTCTGCTGTCGCGTTCGGCCTGAGGTCAGTTCTGCCCGGAACTGGGCGGCGTGGCTGCCTTCGAATCGGCAGTTGCGGCGGGCTTCTGCTTGCCCCAGCCGAGAAATCCGTGCGCGAGGATCATGATGACTCCGGCAACGGCGGTCGATGAAGTCGTGCTCGAGAGGTCAACGAAGCGGCATCAGAAGATGGAGTTCGTTGTCGGAAGCTGTTATGCCGCAGCCGTCAGGCTCAAAGCCGAGTTGCGGGTACAGGCGGCTAGCGGGCGCGTACTCAGGCGATTGCTCGACGCCGATGCCGACTGCGGAGCATCCGCGCAGCCGCGCCAACCGTTCCGCCGCGTAGATGAGCGCTGAACCGATGCCTCGGCGCCTGTGCTCGCCGATGACGTTCAGGTCGGCGATCTCCGGTATCCGCTGCTCACGGAAAGGCAGATACCCGGAGGAAATCAGGAGCGTCGTATACCCTACCACCGCACCGGCAAGCTTCGCCACGAGCACATCCCGTTCGCCACGCTGCTGTTGGACGTAGTACTGCTCATACTGCTGCACGGTCTTGTTCCAGCGCTCGAATGCGCGGGCGATGGCGGCGATGTCGGACTCAACCATTTGAGTAATGTCTACTCCCGCAGCCTGTACCTCGACCCACTGGACGAACGCGGTCTTAGCCACGCAGTACTTAATCCGCTCTTCCGGGAAGCGCGCCGCGAGTGACTTCTTGAGCTCAAAGTACTCGCCGGCCGCGGCCGCGTCGCCACGCAGGAAGTCCCGGAAGGCGATGCGTCGGCACCAGCACCCGCTCTCGTGACGGACGAGGTGCAGATGGAAATGGCGGCCGGAACCACTGGTCTTTCCGATGCAGTAGTACCAGTCCGCGTCATCAGTCTCAGGCGAAACGTCGTGGTAGCCGATTTGCGCCAGGGCGGGCAGGACCGCTTCCGCTTCGTCCCTGCCGGTGAGGCCCGCCGCCATGTCGATCGTCGGCTTGGCGCCGAGGCCGGGCACCGAGGTGCTGCCGACGTGTTCGAGGCCGAGCAGGCTCTTGCCCAAGGCGGCGCGAACGAGCACGCTTTCTTCGTTGAACCACTGCGGCCAGCACGGGTCGGGCGCGACGATGACTATCGGGCCCGGCATTGATGCCCGGACAAGTCAGAATTCAGAACGCAGAAACCAGAATCCAGAATTGGGGATTCGGAGAGGAGTATCCGAGAATCACGCAGATGAATCGTCATCCGGACGTGTAGCCTGCGAAGACGTCGCAGCCGGGGACTTGGCCCGGCCCCAGCCGAGAAATCCGTGCGCGAGGATCATGATAACCCCGGCCACCGCAAATGCATCGGCGAGGTTGTACGTGTACCAGCGCGTGTTGCCGACCACGGAAGTCCGCAGCCTCACTTGCTCACCTGCATCTTGCCGGTGAACTTGATCCTACCGTCGGTCAGCTCGACGACGTCGTCGGGCGGGTCCTTCGTAGGGTCGTGCTCCGCCGACCACCAGCCGAGCGTTCCCGAAAAAGTACCCATGATGACATGGCTTCCCAACTGGTCAATCTTGATGACACCGCTCACGCCCTTATCGCCTCTCTGAACCCGGTAGTCCCGCATGGTACTCTGGTCATCCCATTCGATGGACGCGCTGTCGATCGTCGGGTCGTATGTGCGCGCCGCAGGTGGGAAGAGGACGTACAGGCTGGCGTAGTAATTCCCGCTCTGGGTGTACAGGTCGCCACGGGCGTTAAGGAATCTGGCCGTGCTTTCGACTATCACCTGGTCGGCGCGCCAGAGCGCACCGTTCTTCTGGGCCAGCAGGACGGGTTCGACCATGACCAACGTGTCCCCCGTTACCTTGAGTGTCGCGCACCTCGGCCCGATCGGAACCGGATCGGTCGTGTTACCCAGAGCCCTCTCGGCCTCTTTCGGCAGAAACGTGTCGCACAGACGATTGAAGAACATGGTATCGAGGTTTTCCGCGAATCCGTCATGAACCGACCAGTCCCAACCGCAGACCAGGTCAGCTCCGACATCCAGGAACGACTGAATCAGATCCGAGTGCGAGCCATTCGCTTCTCCACAGGCGCTGCAGCAGCAGTCGAGGTAGACGATGGTCTTGGTGTAGTTGTAGTTGCCGGACAGGTTCCAGGCGCTGAAGTCGCCGTAGGCGCGGATGAACGGAGGCAGGATGACCATGTAGCCCTCGCCCCACACCTTGCTGTGAAACGCGGCGGCCTGCCGTGGCTTCCCCTGGCCCGGATGAAGATAGCTTCTGTACTCGTTCGCTGCGGCCTTGGCCAGTTCGACCCGGCTGTACGGCTTGCCGGTCAGGAGTCCTTCGGTGCACAACCTGCCGCCTCTTTCGACGGGCAACAGCATTCCGTGTCCGGCCCAGAAGAGCACCGGAGACTGACCATGAATCAGGGCACGGGCATTCTCAACCGTGACGAACGTGTCAAGATAAGTGCTGGTAGAACCCCAGTTTCGGAGTCGCTCAAGCCGTCTGCTGACGGTATCGGCAGCCTCCTCCGTGCCCAGCAGTTCATCGCTGAACGGCACGACGAATGTCGCGGCCCGATAGATGTCGCCGCCGGGCGTCCCGGAAGCAATCTTGACCGGCTGCGCGTTCGAACCCGGAGTTCCGCCACGCGCGGAGGTCGAATCCCCAGCCAGTTCACCCAGACCGGTCTCAAGGCCGTTGGCGAAGAAGACCCAGACCGTGCTGTCCGGCGCGACCTGCACAGTGTCAGTGCCCGGGTGGGCGAACAACACCGCCTGCGCCTGCAGCACCGCCGAGTCACGGTGGCCGGCGGCCAGTTGTGCCCAGTAGACGACGTTTGCCGAATCGACGACGGCCAGGTCCTGCTCGATCGTGTTCTCGTCGAAGCTATCCCAGCCACTCGAAGCCTTGTGGCACGTCAACCCTGCTATCACCAGCACGAAAACGACTGAAAGCCCTATCACCCGCACGGACCAACGCTGCTGAACGAACCTCATCACGCTCTCTTGTTTCATTCGCTCTCCTTTCCGACGCTCACTACCTACGACCAGCCCTACCCGGGACCTGGCGGCGACGGTTTGCCTGCCTTCGAATCGGCAGTTGCGGCGGGCTTGCGCCTGCCCCAACCGAGGAATTCGTGCGTGAGGATCATGATAACCCCGGCCACCGCAAATGCATCGGCGAGGTTGTACGTGTACCAGCGCCAGGTCCGCGTGCCCATGTCAATGAAGTCTACGACCGACCCAAAGCGCACCCGGTCAATCAGGTTGTTGCTGACGCCGCCGCCGAGCACCAGCCCGAGCCCGATGCCGGTCCATCGGTCGGGACTGCGCCACGCAAGGTAAATCACTAGGACGACGACCACCAGCGGCAGCGCGTAGTGCATCCAGGGCGCGCCGTAGGAAATTCCAAACAGACCGTGCTCGTTGTTGGTCAGGATGAACCTGAGCGTCTCGCCAAAGACGCGTTGCGGTACGTGTGGGGTCAAGTGCGCGCGGACCAACCATTTCGAGACCTGGTCGAGTGCCAGCGCCAGCACTGCCGAGACGACAAACCAGAAGCGCGGCCCCCATGTGAGCCTCTTCACTTCGGTAGCTCGCCGGGAGCCGCAAACGCGGTCCCGGGTTTCTTCTGGACGACCTCGACCGGCATCTTGCTCAGCCGCGTAAGCACCCGACCTCTGCGCCACAGCGGCCACCATTCGTGGAGGTAGATCTGAACCGGCCGCCACATCGCAACCCAGCCGGCGACGGTCAGAATCTCACGCAGGAGCGCGGCCCAGGCGCCGGCCGTGTGGCCGAGCACCAGGTTGCGGATAGCGAGGCAGCCGGCGAGAAACGCAAGCCCCACCATCAGGCTGGTTCGGCCGTCGTCCATCAGGCGTCGGAACGCGAGCCGGTTCAGTCTGGCCCGGTACCCGAAGAAGTTGTGCACGGCCTCGGCCATCCATGCGGTCGGGTTCTCGGCCGGCATGTGCTCAAGGTGGATGGTCAGTGACAGCGGGTCCCGGTGCGCATACTCCTGCGCCCAATTGAGGATGAACTCTTCGGCGTCGCCGTCGAGGTCCCGGTCGACGAATGGCGACGGGTCCATCGAGTTAAAGAGCTGATTCGGCTCGTGCAGCTCCAGCTCGATTCTGCCTTTCATTTCCTTATCATAGCGACAGGCAGGACGCCCGGCAAGAATCGCAGGCCCGCCTGAAGTCCCAATGACCAAGCACCAATGACCATTCAAGCACGAGTGACCGGGCAGGAGGGCTGAAGCTCGTCATTGAGTACTGGGGCTTGATTGGGAATTGGGGCTTGAGAATTGGTCATTCTGCCAACATACGCGCGAAGGCACTGCCCAACAAAGCGGCGGGGAGAACCCCCGCCACATGACGTTTCCCGTGCGCGCGAATCTAGATGAGCTTGCAGGTCAGTCCCAGCGCCAGCGTTTCCTTGAGACGGACCTTCGTGTCTATCTCCTTGTCATACAGCAACTGCGCGTCGAGGTTGACCATCAGCACCTTGGTAACGCTGACGGCGAAGACGTTCTCCCAGCCGACGTCGAGCGCCTTCCAGTAATCGGCAGTGGAGCCCGTGTGCATGGACGCCTCGGAGTAGAACAGGGCCTGGAACAAGGTCAGCTTGCTGGTGTAGAGAATCTTCTCCTGCGCCAGCGGCGTTGTGAAGTCAGTCGCGAAGGTAATACCGCCGTAGTTGCTGCTGCGGTTCTCGCGATCTGCTACCAGGCCAAAAGTATCCACCACCAGCGCCTGGCGGTCGAACTTCTGTTTGAGGCCGAAACCGAGCCGGCTCACGAGTTCGGTCTTATCGTGTTTCACAATCTGCCGGGCGAGACCGAGCCCTTCGTTCAGGTCCATTGGATTGAAGTATCGGCTCAGAGTCGCGTCGCTCTTGTCCCAGAACTGGCTCTGGACCTCGGCGCTTGCGAAGGGGTCCACGACGAAGCCGAGGGTGAAACGGAGCACCGATTCGAGGTCAATCTCGTCGGTCGACTTCACCAGCGCGCCCCAGTTACCAGACGTATCCTGGGTCGAGGTCTGGCCGAAAGCGAGCTTCAGGGTACTTCGGGTGTTCATCTTCGAGTTGAGCTGCTTCTCGGCCAGCGAGTTGGAGTTGAGGGCATAGGCAAGCAGGCCGGTCGCGCCGCCGCCCCAGTTGTTGGTGTAGGCGTTCTGGTTGAGCGTCAGGTTGGCGTCGGCCGCGAGGTTCCAGGGCGTGGCCGCAGCCAGGGTCGCCACAAGAGCCAACGCTATCCCTATACGGGTCATGTCTTCTCCTATCCGGCGGGTTCGGACGCTATGCCGTCAGTTCAGACGTGCAGTTCGGGCAGCGCGTCGCCTTGATGGGTATCGACGAGAAGCAGTGCGGACAGTCCTTCGTGGTCGGCGCGGCGGCCGGGGCCGGCTTGGGCCGCTTGAGTTGATTGACGCCTTTGACCAACATGAAGATGGCGAAGCCGACGATGACGAAATTTATGATGGTGTTGACGAACACGCCGAAGTTGAGCGTTACCGCTCCCGCCGCCTTGGCTGCTGCCACCGAGGCGTACGGACCCGGTGTCGCGCCCTGCTTGAGTACGGCGAACATGTTCGAGAAGTCGACCTTGCCCAACAGCAGACCGATGGGCGGCATGATGACGTCGTTCACCAGCGAGCTGACGATCGTACCGAACGCGGCGCCGATGATGATACCGACGGCCATGTCCATCACGTTCCCGCGCATGATGAACTCTTTGAACTCTTTGATCATGGGTTCACTCCTTTCTTAATAAGCATCCGCTACTATGCTTGCCCGTCAAGCGATTTTCGGCCGGAATCGGCCGAAGTCAAGCGGGATCGGCTCGCGTTTACCGGCCGAGTTTCACCAGCAGCCGGCGCTGGGACGAGCCGTCCGCGCGCAGGAAGTAGACTCCGGCTGGAAACGACCGCAGGTCCAATTGAAGAGCCGGGGACCGGGCCGGTATCGAGCGGATTGTCCGTCCCTGGACATCGCAGATGGCCAGTGTCCGCGGTTGAGAGCCCGCCATGCTCACCACGGTCGTGCCGTGGAACGGGTTTGGCTCGACCGAGAAACGCGCCGAGCCGGACTTCTCGACTTCAGCAACCGCACCGGCGGTCACGAGGAACGTGTCCGGCGTGCTTGCGACGAGGGCTGCGCCGTCGCTGAACACGAACTGGAAATGGTGCGGGCCAACCGCAAAGCCGCTGTCGTGGCAGTCGAACACGTCCGGGCCCCAGTATTGGTGATGGGTCGGCTTGAGTGCTATCGTCTCGCCATCAATGACCACCGCGTGCAGCACCGGCAGGTTGGAGTCCGCGTCCGAGTAGCGGGTCGAGAACCAGAACGCGGTTCCCAACGGACCGCTCTGGGGTATCACCCGCGAGTTGGTCAGGGCCGGCGGCTTGTTCTGCCCGACGACCAGGCGAGGCGTGCGGTTGATGTAGAAGCGGGCTGCGTTGGTTGTGTCGTTATCCTTGCTCTGCAGTGACAGATTGGCGGTGCGGGCGTCGCCCTTGGCACCGCAAAGATACCCGCACTGGTTGGGCCACGGCTGGAATCCGGGCCGTGCGGCGAGGTCGGATATCTTGCAGCGCATGATCAGCCGGTTGCCCGAGGTCTGGATGTCGATGTCGCCGATCCGCGTGTAGGTGCTCTCGTAGCGATTGAGCTCGTAGAGTCCGTCGGTGTAGGACAGGACGTTAACATGGGTCATCGTGTAACCGAGCGTGTCGCGGGTCGAGGCCTCGGAGTTCCAGAAACCTGCCGAGTAGACGTACCAGGGCCCGAACAGCCCGCCGCTGGTCGGCCAGGACGTGTAGTGGTTGGTTAGCCGGGCGTAGATGTAGCCGGCCGAGTACCCCATGGCGCAACTGGTCAGGTCAAGCCACTCGCCGTCCGGGTTGTTCATGGTGTCCCCGGTTCCTTCCAGTGCCGTCTCGGCCAGCAGGTTGTCGGGCACGGGCCAGGCGTCGGCAGTGTTCACCGGTGACTCGGTGCCGTAGTTGGTGCCGTTGTCCGCACGCACGTAGTAATAGACCATTCCCGCCGCGGGCGCGGGGAACCTGCCCTCGTACGTGCTGTCGTAGCCCGGTTGCGCGACCGCGTCCATCGACGCCTGCTGCCACGTCGCCTCACTGTCGCTTGAGTAGAAAACCCGCAGCGCGAAATCGCCGGCCGGCGGCCGGATGGAATCGATGCAATCCGCATCGACCACGATTGTACCACCCGATACGGCCGCGGAGTTGCAGACGTTCCAGAGCACGGGCGAATTCCAAGCCTGCGCCAGGAGGACAAGCACCACGATGACGGCCAAGCCTCGGAACACATGCTTCACGCGAGAATCCTAGACCGTGTCAGTTGCTTGTCAAACAATGTCGGGAGGACGGGCAGCGGGCGGAGGTCTGTCGGCGGCAAAGCGAGGCTACCCTGCCGCTGCCTCTATCCATTTCTTGCTGAGCAGCAGGCGCTTCACGCCCTGCGTCAGGAGAATGTAGCACACGAGGGTCAGCGCGAGCAACGGCCAGTAAAGCGGCGGCAGTCGCACGAAGCCCAACGCCCCGGCTATCGGTGAGAATGGCAGATATACGCCGACTGCCATCACCGCCAGGGTCGTAAGCGTGAGGGCATTGCTCGCACGGCTCTCAATGAACGGGAGTTTGTTCGTACGAATCACGTGGATGATGAGCGTCTGGGTGAGCAGCGACTCTACGAACCAGCCGGTCTGGAACATTGGTGCCTGCGCCAGGGTCTTGCAGTGGAAGAGGAAATACATCATCAGGAAGGTTGTGTAGTCGAATATCGAACTGCAGGGGCCGATAAGGACGATGAAGCGCGTGATCTCGCTCATCGACCAGGGCCGGGGTCGCGTAACCTGCTCGGGGTCCACGTTGTCGGCGGGAATGGGAAGCTGAGAGAAATCGTAAAGCAGGTTGTTGGTGAGGATCTGGATCGGCGCCATGGGCAGGAACGGCAGCCAGGCGCTCGCACCCAGCACGCTGAACATGTTGCCGAAATTCGAGCTGGCGCCCATGCGCACGTACTTCAGGATGTTGGCAAAGACCTTGCGACCTTCGAGCACGCCCCGCTCGAGTACGAGCAGGTCCTTGTCGAGCAGGATGACATCGGCGGATTCCCGGGCAATATCCACCGCGGTATCCACGGAGATGCCGACGTCGGCGGCGCGCAAGGCCGGGGCGTCGTTGATGCCGTCGCCGAGGAATCCCACGACGTGCTTCTTCCTTTGGAGCGCGCGGATCACGCGCTGTTTGTGCGCCGGCGACAACCGGGCGAAAAGCGTCACGGCCTCGACTTTGCCGGCCAGCTCCTCATCCGACATTGCCTCCACGGCCGGCCCGAGTAGAACGTTGTCAGTGGGAATGCCTACCTGGTGGCAGACATTGCGGCTCACGAGGTCGTTGTCGCCGGTCAGGATTTTGACCGTAACGCCGTGCTGTTTGAGCGCCTCAATCGCCCTTTGTGTCGACTCCTTGGGCGGGTCAAGGAAAGCCATGTAGCCCTTCAACACCATGTTGTTCTCGTCGTCCTTGGTGTAGGCGGCGCGCGGGTTCATGTTGCGGTACGCGACGGCCAGCACCCGGAATCCGTCGCTGCTCAGGCGTTCGTACTCCTCCTTCAAATCATCAATCAGAAATGGCGCGATCGGATAGACCTCGCCGTTCAGCTCGTAGTATGAACAACGCGGGAAAACGGCCTCGGGCGCTCCTTTGCAGATGAGCTGGTTCTTGCCGTTGCGGAGGCGAACGACGACCGACATCAGGCGGCGGGCGAAGTCAAAGGGAATCTCGTCCACTTTCTCCAGTTGGGCGACCTGGAGGCTCGCCTGATTCTCCGTGTACTTGAGAATTGCGCGGTCCAGGATATTCCGGAGCCCGGTCTGGAAGTGGCTGTTTAGAAACGCCATCTCGAGCACCGTATCGTCCTCTTTCAGCCCTACGTCGCAGTGCTGCTCGAGCACGACACGGTCCATCGTCAGCGTGCCGGTCTTGTCGGTGCAGAGGATGTCCATCGCCCCGAAGTTCTGGATCGAGTTCAGTCGCTTGACTATTACCTTCTGCCGGGACATGGCGATCGAGCCCCGCGAGAGGCAGACGGTCACAATCATCGGCAGCATCTCCGGCGTCAGGCCGACTGCCACGGCGAGAGCGAAGAGGAACGCAGCGCCCCAGTCATGCTTGACGAAGCCGTTGATGAGGAAGACGACCGGCACCATTATGAACATGAACCGGATCATCAGCCATGTGAACCTGCCGATGCCGCGGTCAAAGCTGGTAGGAGCCTGCGGGGCGACAATGGTACTGGCCATTGACCCCAGATACGTCTTGCGGCCGGTAGTCACGACCACGGCCGTTGCGCTGCCGCTTTCCACGCTCGTGCCCTGATAGCAGAGGTTCCGCAGTTCCAGCGGCGCGGTGATTGACCCGTTTTCGACCGCCTCGGCCTTCTCCACCGGCATGGATTCGCCCGTGAGCGTGCTCTGAATCACGAACAGGTCTTTGGCCGTAAGCAGCCGCACGTCGGCCGGGATCATGTCCCCGGCCGCGAGCACCACGATGTCGCCGGGAACGAGGTCGCGCACCGGCAGCTCGCGGGTCTGCCCGTCGCGCAGAACCGCGGTTGTGATGCTGATCATCGCCTTGAGCCGGGCCGCGGCCGCATCGGCACGTGCCTCCTGGACGAACTTCAGAATCACGCCCAGAGCAATCATCACGCACATCACGGTGCCCGCGCGCAGGTCCCTGGTGACGAAGGAGATGGTCGCGAGAACGCCCAGCAGAATTACCAGGGGGTTAATCAAGCAGCGGACGAAAAGACGAAGGTACCGGAAATGTGGCTGCTCCACCGCCGTGTTCGGGCCGTGCTCGTCAAGTCGCCGTTGGGCCTCTTCACCGCTCAGGCCCTGAGGGGAAGTGCCGAGTCCGCGCAGCACCTCATCGGACCCTTGGTGTGCAGCCTCTATCAACTGCTCCGACACTTGGATCGTCCCGTCGGCGCGGCGAAACGGGTTAAGCGGACGCCTTGTCGCCATTATCGGACTCTCCCCAGGCTGCGACGTTGTAGTCGTTGGTTCCGACCTGAGCGGCAACAGCAGAACGCCCGCCGGCGCGCTCCGGAGTCGAACGTCGCGGGCAGCATCCGCAATCGAATGTCTGGCATTTCAGAACTATGGGCCCGACTTGGCTGAGTTGAACCGCGACCCTCAGGCTGCGGCAAGTCTCCCCTCGATGAGGCCGATGACCGCGCCGAGCGTTTCGGAGTCGAAGGCGAACTTCGCCCCGGCCGCCGCGTAGAGCTCGGGCAACGACTGCGTGCCGCCGAGCGCGAGCGCCTTGCGGTACGAGGCAACTGCGGCGGCTTCGTCCTTCTGAGCGTTGGCCCAGACCTGGCACGCACCCAGCTGGGCAAGCCCGTATTCGACATAGTAGAACGGCGCCAGGAAGATGTGGAGCTTGCGATGCCAACCGGTCGCGACCACGTCCTCGAATCCGCTCCAGTCCACGCCCGTCATCAGCCGGTTCCAGAGCTCAGTCCACTGCCGGTCGCAGTTCGCCGGCTCCATTGCGGCCTGCGGATTCTCGTACACCCACTGCTGGAACCCGTCGACCACGGCCATGTAGGGCCAGAACTGGACGTCCTTCTCAAGGTTCTCGGTCAGCGCACGTTCAGCCTCTTCTTCGGAATAGAACCCGCCCTTTGACTTTGCCAGGTACGGCGTCGCCAGCAGCTCCATGCCCATCGAGGCGACCTCGGCGAATTCGAGACCGGCGTGGCGCTGCTGGAACCAGGGCAGGCGGCGCGTCTCGAAACTGTGGGTCGCGTGGCCGCTCTCGTGAATGAGGGTCATGACGTCGCCATGCAGCCCCACGGCGTTCATGAAGATGAACGGCAGCTTCGCGGCATCATAGGTTGCACAGTAGCCCCCGGGCGCCTTGTTCTTCCGGTTTTCGAGGTCGAGCGTGCCCTCGTTCATCATCGTCCGGAAGTAGCCGCCGACATGCGGGTCGACCCGCGTCAGGATGGAATGAACCCCGGCCTTGAACTCGTCCCCGTTCTTGAATGGCGCCAGCGGCGCGCGGCCGAGCGGGTCGACGTCCTGGTCCCAGGGCTTCAGGGCCGCAAGTCCGAGCTGCTTTGCGCGCCGCTCGTAGATGCGCGCAGCCGCGGGAACAACGGCCTTCTCGATCGCCAGCCGGAACTGCCGGCAGTTCTGCGGCGTGTAGTCGAAGCGGTACATCTCCTGCCAGCGGAACGAGCGATAGTCGGCGAAACCGGCGTTGGCCGACATTTGCAGCCTGAGCTTGAGGAACTTCTGCCACAAGTCGTTGAGCTTATCCCTGTCCTTCAGTTGCCGCTCTGCCGACAACCGCCAGGCTTTCTCGCGCCGCGCCCGGTCGGTCTCCATCAGGACCGGCCGCAACTGCGTGACCGTGATCTCTTGTCCATCCCACTCCACGGTCTGGCTGCCGGTAATCTTGCCGTACTCGGTGCCGAGCTTGGCGTCCTCGACCTGAAGCGGCAGGTTCGCCTCGCGGAAAATCGCGGCGTCGGCCTGCATTCGGCGCAGTGGTCGCTCGAACCCCTTCTGCTGGAGTCCGCTGTTGAGGAACCTGGTCTTGAGCTTCTGCTCCGCCTCCTGTGACTTCGGATAAATCTCCTCGAGGAAACGGTTGAACTTCCGCTCGGCCTCCGTGTCGGCCGTGTTCACGTCCTTGGCGATGCTCAATCGAGTCCCGACCTCGTCCAACCGGTCGTGGAACCGGGTCCAGTCATCCAGGAAATCCTCAAGCGTCACCTGCGTCAGCTTGCGCTTGGCCAGTTCGCTGTAGTAGGTCTCGAACTGCGGCCAAGACCAGCCGAGCATCTCGGTCGCTTTCTCGGGCAATGACTTCAAGTTAGTCATAACCATGTCCTCTCTATTTGTGAAGGGGAATCATCCTCTTTTATCCACGAGAGTCAAGGCAAACTCGCGGGCTGTGGCTAGTGCCCGTTCGGCCATCGCCCGGCGCTTGTCGCGCCCTCGCAGCCGAGGGGCATGAGCGTGTCCTGTGCCAGCACTGAGAGGCGGCAGCAACCCGAAGTTCGCGTTCATCGGTTGGAAAGATGGGGACACATCCGCGACGCTTCGCAACTGTCCGACAGCGAGCGCCGAGCTCACCGAAACGGGGGCTGTCCCCACTTCGGCCTGCTTCGCCAAATCGCCGCCGCTGACGCAAGCCAGCAAACTCCCCAACATCATCTCCCGCGGCAGTTTCTGGGGCTCGCCGCCACTGGCCAGGCGCGCTGCGTTGATTCCCGCAACCAGTCCAGCACCAATTGATTCCACGTAGCCTTCGACGCCGGTCAACTGACCGGCAATGAGCAATTCCGGTCTTGCTCTGGCCTGCAGCGTCGGCAACAGCAGCCTCGGCGAGTCGAGAAAAGTGTTGCGGTGAATGCTGCCGAAGCGCAAGAACGCGGCGTGCTCAAGGCCCGGAATCGTCCTGAACACGCGCTCCTGCTCTCCCTGCCTCAATCGCGTCTGGAAACCAACCAGGTTGTACATTGTGCCTTCAGCGTTCTCGCGCCGGAGCTGAACCACTGCGAATGGCCTCATACCTGTGTGCGGATCAACCAGCCCAACCGGCTTCATCGGACCGAACGCCAGCGCCAGCCTGCCTCTGCGTGCAATCTCCTCGACCGGCAGACAACCTTCAAAGAAGGTCCTGGGTTCTTTGTTCTTGGTCCCTAGTCCTTGCTCATGGGTCTCGGAAAACGGGGACTGTCCCGCGCCGAGTTCGACGCAGGCGCTCTGAGGGACTGTCCCCTGTTTTCCCAAGGCGTTCTCCTCAAACTCATGCAGCGGATGCAGCTCCGCCTCCAGCAGCGCCGTGATGAACCGGTCGTAATCCTCTTCGGTCATCGGGCAGTTCAAATAGTCCGATCCCGCACCGTAGCGAGAACCCTCGAAGACCCGAGACCTGTCCAACGAATCCGCTTCAACTATCGGCGCGATTGCGTCGTAGAAGAACAGGTGCTCCGTCCCGAGCAACGCCTGCAGCGCATCAGCCATGAGTGACGAGGTCAGCGGTCCAGTGGCGATGACAGTAACATCGTCGGCGCGTCCTGACGAACGATGAACGATGAACGATGAACGATCAACGTCAGTCCCGAGATCCACCGTGGGTTGGTGCGGGTCGGACAGCCCGAATCGCGGACGGTATAGCGAGTCTGCGACCGGCAATGAACTAACCTCGACCCGCTCGACGCTTACCCCGGCGCGTGACAACTCGGACTGCACCTCGGTCGAGAACAGTCGCCGGTCCACCACCAGCGCCTTGCCTCCCGGAACCCGCGCGCGCTCAGCGCATTCAAGCAGAACCGAACCCAGTATCCGCAACTCCGCCTTGAGCAGACCATGCGCATTCTCCGGCTCGTCCGATTTCAGCGAGTTGGAGCAGACGAGCTCGGCCACGTCGCCGGTCTGGTGCGCCTCCGTCATCTTCGTCGGCCGCATCTCGTAGAGTCGCACCGGGACACCGCGACGCGCACACTGCAGCGCCGCCTCGCACCCGGCCAACCCGGCGCCGATGACGCTGACCTCCCTGCTCTCTCTCCCTTGCACCACATTCCCCCTCGCCCCGCTTGAGTGGAGAAGGTTAGGGTGAGGGGCTTCCCTCGGTGAGGGCAACTGCTGCGTGCTCACAGGCTAAGCATAGACGAAACGGGGCAGGCGGCAAGCCTGTCGCGGGCCGTCTGCGTTGGATCGGCAGAAACCGTCCGACATTGACCTCTGAGGCCCATGTCGGACAGTGCATCGTTGGCCGACTTCACGGACTGGTTACTGGAACCTGGTCACTCGCGGCCACCGGCCGCGCTGCGCGCCTTGACATCGCTCCGTAATAGGTGACTGCCCCAGTTCCCTTGAGTGTTTCCTTGACATCGCGTGCAGAGTTGTCAAAATCTGGCGTCTACGCCGATCACGGCGGGTGAATGGGTTCCCCGCCGCCGCAGCCTTCTCGGCGCATTTGGTGAAGTTCGATCTGAGTGGGGAGCGCGATGTGAGTCCTGACCGCACCGGTTGCCCGCGCAGGCATGCCATCTCTTGCCTGGAGTCAGGCGAAGAGCGCGATCCCCGACCCCGCGTTTCAATGGCTGACGTGGCCAAGGCACCGTGAGCCACATCGCCCGGATCGAAGTGCCAGGAGCGTTCCATCTCGTCGAACAGCGGGCACGCTACGACCGGCACGCCTCCATGGACTTCGGTGACCGACAGATCTCCCTTGGTATGCTCCGTGATAGCCTCTACAGATACGGGATTGGGCTCTGCGGGTACAACATCCTCGCCGACCGGACGCTCTTGGTCGTTATTCCGGCGCACTCACGGACGATCAGCCTCGCCCTCCTGAACGCGGACCGCTCCTTCGTCCGGCGGTTCAATCAGATTCACAATCAGGTCGGGCCCCACTGGCAACGCACTTACAACTGCTGCCCGTTCTCGGACGAAGTCTCCAGGTCGGTACTGCGATACGTGGACATCGCATCGGTGCAGGAACGTGATGCCAGGCCGGATGACAAGTTCTGGCTGAATAGCGCGGACGAACATTCGGGTCTACTTGCTCGCGGGCTCCTGACTGCGACGCTTGGCCGACTTCCTCTGCCGGGGCCGTGGCATGCCTGGCTTGAGTCACCTGAGGACAAGACGTTTGTGCTCGCCATGGAGCAGTGCCTGAGAACGGGCAAGCCATTCGGTGCGTTCGCGTTCGTTCGCATGGTCGAGCAGGTGTGCGGCCGAAGGACCCGGCCTGCATGCTTGAAGTGGCCAGGTCTGTTTCACAGCCTTCGCTAAGTACTGAATTCTCGGCGGGTTGATTGTCTCCCCGGCAGATTCCATGCCGTCTTGACCGATATAGCATTCCCTTCTAGACTCCCGCGTGCATTTCCGGGGATTGGTTCCGCTCGATGAGCGCCGCGTGGTTGCGCGAGGCGCGGAGCGGCATGAAGTGGTAGATCGAAAGGCAGGTGGAACGTGCTACTTGAGCGTGCTCATTGTCTGTTCGGCCGTCACCTCACTGCAAACAAAAACGCACTGAATCTGAGACTGACCATCTGCGCCGTGGCGATATGCCTTGCCGCGAGCGTCGGGTCGGGTTTGCCAGCGCCAGATACAATCCTGCTACTGGACCCGCTGGGGCCGGCAGGGCACCCATGCCATATGCCTTTCGGAGTTCCACCGACAACATCTACGTCGCGAGCGAATCCTCTCGCCATAGGGACTTCGGTCAACTACGAGCTTGCGCAGTATGGGCCAGTTGAAATCACCGTGCATGATGTATCAGGCCGATTGGTGCGACGGCTGGAAAGCGGGCCTCACCAGAGAGGCATTCACGTCGCGCGATGGGACGGCACCGACAACCGCGGTCGCGCTGTGCCTGACGGTGTGTACTTCGTGCGCCTGTCTGCTGGCGGCAAAGTCTTGACTGGACGTCCGACGCTCGTGAGGTAGAATCACAATGGCGGGGAGGCGGACACCGACTCCCCACCAAATACTATCATGCGACGCTTACTTCTCTTGATGGCCGGATGTGCAACGGCGCTCACCGGCATGAGCGTGAGGCGTATCGCCCGAATCCCTTCAGGACCGTATGCTGATGGCCGTGTTGTGTGCTTCGATGACGGCCGCGACTCACTTCCGGATATGTACTTCTACAAGCTCAGAGGTCACCAGATTTGGGAGTTTCAAGGCTGGAACCAATTCAAGCTTGTGTACGAGGATACGGATGCGTACCAAGACTCTCTTGGCGTTGATGTACGGGATGCCATCCCTTATGCGGCCGGCGACGTCGACAATGACGGCCTGACCGATATCTTGTGCGTAAGCACCGAGGAGATGGGACACGGTCTCTGCTATAACATAGTGATGACGCTGGAAAGTCCCGACCGCTTCAGCTACCCCTGCTCGCTATCATGGTACTACCGGTGTGGGAATAACTACGCATGGTCCGGTCCAGCCGACCTAATGCGCCGTCAGGACTCGCACGTGGGGATTATCGCTTCCACCCCAACTGGCACTCATATCTGGGAAAACGTCGGCGACAACCAGAATCAACTCAAGTGGACGGGTTCGCTTGAAGGTTATAACTTCGGCTTCCGGGACTTCAACCAAGACGGCAGGAACGAGATTGCCACTGGCTGGTATGGTGCCGAAGTCTGGGAGGACACTGGCAGCGACCAGTACGAGATGGTCTGGCGTGACACGCTCAGGCCTCAGAATGGCCCGGACGTCTGGTCTACGGCCGACATAGATGGGGATGGCAGGCCCGAGTTCTATGAATCGTTCTTCCTTCCATCGCAGAACAGAATGTACCTCTACATGTACCAGGATGAGAGCAGTAACCACCAATTCACCCGCACGCTGGTGGATTCTCTCACGTATTCGGGGGGCGACGACTGGGGCCGGGCCAGCGCGGGCGGGGATATCGACGGCGACGGAATCGACGAGTGCATCTGGACCACATACGACAGTGTCAGGGTGTACAAGGCCTTCGGCAACAACGACCTGCGCAAGGTCTGGGACTGGAGGAACGACCATCACGACACGTCCGGCTTCAACTCGCTGACCACCACGGTCTATGACGTGAACGGCGACGGTTACAACGAGCTTCTGCTGGCAGGCAACGGGAAGATATCGATATTCGAGGTCGATGCGGTCGACCTCGTGGCGCCAACCCACGGTTCGTACAAAGTCGGGGACACGGTCCCAATCCGCTGGGCCACCCACTCGCCGCCGCGCTGTGATTCGCTGTCGCTGTTCCTGAGGCTCGACTCCCTGTGGAATCTCCAAACGATAGTGACTGGTCTTCCGGGATCGGACACTGTCTATCGCTGGGTAGTTCCAACTCCTTCGGTGCTCCCTGACACCGGCCGCATCGTGGTAATGGCGTATGGTCCCGGCCATCAGTGGGACATGTCGGACAGCGTCATCACCTTCAGCAGCGGCGGCGTTGCGGAAGGAACCCAGAAAGTGCCGCTCCGCTGGTCGCTCTCCGTCAGCCCGAATCCGGCCCGAGGCGCATTCTCTGTCCGTTACGACGTGCCGGACTTGGGACACAATCCCAATTCCCCGGCGGAATTGGGTTATGTCCCGCGTCCTGTGTCACTCGGTATTTACGATGTCGACGGCAGACTCGTCCGTTCCCTGTCCGACGGACGTACCTCGCCGGGCCGGTACGAGGCCAGGCTACCTTCGGGTGCTCTTTCTGCCGGAATCTACTTCCTTCGTCTCGACGCGCCCGGCTTCCGGGACGTGAAGAAGGCGGTAGTGACGAGGTGAGAAGCAAGTAGACAGCAAACGGTAGACAGCAGACAGGGCATGGGCGGGCGAAAGCCCGCCTTTGCGTTCATGCCGGGCGCGCGGGCGGAAAGTTTAGCCTTTGGACACAAGCCCGTGGAGCCAGGAAGTTGCCTAACTACTTGAACAATAAAGCGCTAGGTCGCCTTTCCGAAAGTCCCCTCCCTCACCCGGGGGATTGCCCCGCAGATAGTAGACAGGATTCAGTAGACAGTAGACAGGGGGGTTACCTCCACCGCAATTCCCGGATGAACCTCCACCGGAATTCGCCGGGTTGGTCTACCGGTTGCCCTCCGATTTGCTCTCAGGGTTAGTCTACGGGTTGCTCTACCGGTTCCTCTCCGGGTTGGTCGGAGCGTTACGGCCCGAGTAAGTCCGCGGGTTCCTGTCCGGGTTGCTCCCGAGTAAGCTCCGACCGTTGTCCTCTAGTGTACTGCGTCCTAAATATCTTGACTTATAGTATGGGGTATTGTATGATGGGCCGTGAGCAGGACAGCGGCGGCTATCGGATTATCAGCGGAAGAGCAATTGGTGTTGGATGGTTGGTCGCGG